>ERZ1034415.18-NODE-18-length-40421-cov-163.480429_pt1 | contig 40421 bp, 44 predicted proteins | sample MGYA00520582_ERZ1034415 | MGnify/ENA primary metagenome ERZ1034415 (study PRJEB33736, sample SAMEA104288483) | Azolla nilotica | place: Sudan | collected 1982 | study: EMG produced TPA metagenomics assembly of the PRJEB19522 data set (Is there foul play in the...
AGTCATTGTCCTTCCCTCACTTACTGAATGGAGAAGAACGTCCAGTAATCTTCAACCGATTCTGTGCTTCAATGTAATTACCAGGGGAAAGTGCTACTGCTTGTCTCCGATAATCAGCGGCTTGATTGAACCAAGCTTCTGAATTTTCTGAGTCTCCCTCCTGAATGGCTTGTTCCCCTCGGTCAGGATGGATAGGTCTTTTTGCGACTTCCTCCCTCAGAACCGAACTTGAGAGTTTCCTACCTCATACGGCTCGAACAACTACCTTCTTACTAACAACTCCCATCGGGAAAATAGTAAACCTATTTCCAATTCGTCGAAGAGTCGGGAGTAGTCATCAATGGGGGTTTCCAACTCTACCTCTTTCCGGATATAGTATTTTCCATACTCCCAGTCAAGAAAGAAAAAAGCTTCTCTATTTATTTCTACAGCCCTCTTCTTCTAAAGCTAATTATCCTATCCCTTCTAAAAATGGATCCATTCAGATAGATTGGTCCTTTGGGATTTGATACTACACCGTGGTCCGTTACCCCTAAACCTCCAATCGACCCTGCTACAGAGACAGATTGTGTAACTTCTTGGTTAGACCAAACTCATTGTATCGACCCATATTTTCAATGATGAATCTTTACGGTGCTATATCCTTCGATTCAATCGATTACCCATGGGATCTTTAGGTTACACCGTTCTCTCAAACAAACTTGGGTTAATCTGGAGGGGGTAGAGCTTATTCCCACAGCTTGCAACAACTCTCGTTCAGATTGATCAGAAAGAAGTATACTTGTGGGATACCTTTTTCGTTGGTTGAATGGCTACGAGCCAAAAGATCCCAAGGTATAGATAATCGCACGTAGTGACAGATCACAGCCATGTTATTAAGAGCTTGTGGCAGAAACGAATTCCGCTCCAATGCTTGGAAGTAGTATTCCAATGCTTTTGCATGTTTACCGTTACTAGTATGAATAGGACCTATATTATGAGGTATGTAACTCCGATCGTAAGAATCAATCTCTAAACGCATAGCTTTGTAGTAGTTTTATGAAGCTTCTGCATATTCTCCTTCGGATTGCGCCGACATCCGTTACGGTTGCTAATACGAATAAGCCCCGTTCCAAAACCGTACGTGAGATTTCCATCTCGTACGGCTCCTCCCGCCCGATGCACTGGGGGTAGTAACGTTCGAAATAATTTATTATTATTCCTACCCCTAACCTGTAATTGAGCGGGGGTTAGTGTGTTGTAGAATTCGCACCTAACCATCCTTCTTGTAAAAAATTTCCAATTGAGGCAAGCAACTACAAAATTACAATATGTTACTTACGAAAACCCTTTACAATTTCTTCGTTCCCAACCCCTTTTTTTCATATTACGGGGATTATTCGCTTCGACAATCTCCGATGATTCTATGGGTATCCAAAACACAAACGGGATGGGTGTCTGTCATCCCAATCACAGTCGACCACGATTCTAGAGTTGTCAAAGAAGTTTAATACGTGGTGAAACCAAAACTAGATTAACGAAGTCTTTGTGATGTCAATTCCTACGCGTAGTGTCCTCCCCCCACGCCCACCTGCGAAATCATGCGTAGCATATCATTTCGTAGGCTCAGCCTTCCGCTTGTTACTAAGACCTATTAGTACGTATGGCTGTAGTTTTCGAGGCTGCGCAAATCGTGGATACACGACCGAAGGACTTATTCATGAATCGAAAAACACCTTCACAAAAGGTGGGTCTATTGGGATTACCGTCTACTAGATTAGAGCCGATTTACCCTATCGAATCGCACCATCCCTATGATATGTAGAAGCTTTCCTCTCTCTCTCAGTGGTCGGTAATAGTTGTAACAAAATATCTGCTATAATTGTGGAAGTCTTATCAATAGAATTGTCATTTCTCTGAGATCTGGGCATAATCAATTCCAATTTTTTGTTTTTCTCTGACACTCCACTTATTATTGTATTAATGGGGATTATTAATAAAACAATGCTGCTTTTGGCGTTTGGCGATACGGGAAACCAATGATGCGATTACGGGAAACCAATGATGCGATAAAGTACGCCGCACATCGTTTAGTTTATCGGCTTTAATTTTCAATCAAACATGAAAATGCAATGGAATAGGTTGATTCAAAGTCTCTTTAATTTTTTAATAGTGACCAAGAAAATTTTGAATAAGTCGAATATATATATATATATATATTTTTTTTTTTTGCCAATTTCAGATATCACCAATATCTCATTAATATTAAGTAGGTCAGTGCTAGATCTATGTGAAAAAAAAACACTACACTGATTGTTATGGACCATCAGCTTGCCACTTCGCTACCTAAATCTCTAGAATGCGTGAGAGTATCTGATAAATCAAACCTAAAGGAAGGGTGACCGAGGGGTTTAAGGTGTAGCACCGGAAATGCTAAGTAGACTGCCGTTTACCGAGGGTTCGAATCCCTCTCCTTCCTTTCTTTTGAAACCTTTCTTCTCTTTCCACGTCTTCTTCGTTGCGGTATTACACCTACAATCAACTTACTATTAACTGATAACTAAAGCCTTCCCAATCACCGGAACGGGAAGACTGATAGGTTGGAAATAGGAATGGTCCTTGATAGTAGAATTGCTCATTATTGGAAATCTTTAAGTTAAGTAGCCTAGTCCAGAATATTTAATGACATGTCGGTTCGATCTGTTGAAAAACTCAGCTGTTAAAGTACGAAGTACGAGATTTGAAACAGGTTTTTGTAACGAAAGATTAGTCTTTGTTGGTTTCTATCTCAAACAGATCGCTTGAGAATTATAAGGATTCTCAAACAATCTGATTTACTTAAAAAGTTATTTATTTAATAAGTATAAGGAACTCACTTAGGTTTAAGCTTTGCGAGAATAGTATTCGACAACTGACAATTCGTTTATATTCAAGTCGATAGATTCTCGAGTCGCGGTTTTATTAACCAACCCCTTCGGTCTGTTGTCCTCCGAGAGAGAAAAGGTTAGGTGATCTGGTATTTGGCTCCCTCGAGAAGACTCAATTATACCGGTTCTTTTTACCCCATTCAAAGAAGTTGGTCGATTCCGAACAGTAATTATATCTTTGGATTTGCAACGGTAACTAGGTACATCCACAATACGATCATTGACTAAGATGTGTCTGTGATTGACCGGTTGTCTAGCTGCAGGAATGGTCGGAGACATACCCAAGTGATAAATAATATTGTCTAAACGCATTTCGAGTAATTGCAATGGTACTTGCCCCGTGGAACCCTTAGTCTTCCTAGCTATACGAACATATCGGAGCAATTGACGTTCTGTCAATCCGTAGTTATAACGTAATTTTTGTTTAGCTTCCAACCGCACGCAAAACTGAGAAATCTTCTTTGGGGTGGATGTGGGATCAGGAGCAATCCGAGTTTCTCCCGGATTGGAAGCCTCGCCTGCAAGTCCTGGCAAACTCTTTAGACGGCGTATCACTTTAAAACGAGGTCCTCGGTAACGAGACGTAAAAACTCCTTTTCTGTGAACTTTTCATATTGAAAAAGAAAACCTCAGTCGGGATTTGGCATGCAACTCCCACACACAATTAATTCTGGAACAGTACCCATCCAATTTCATTAAGGATTCGTTTTTGTGACAACCATAACATATGAATGATGAGAGCCTTCACCCACAAAATGATAACAATTTTTGTGGATGGAAAAGAAGTAGAGTTCTGGAAGACAGGCGAAAGATCAATATCGGATCATTGGCTGAGTTTTCTATAGTATACTGTTCATATAAATTTTAACAAAAACCCAAAAAGGATGGATTGAAATATTATAGTATTGCCTAAATTGGTACATTGATGTATAATCATGATGTTAGGTGAGTCTATGCCAGGAAAATTCTATAAAAAAAAGAAACTGAAGGTTTAACTACTTAGATAAGAGATAACGAAGCATAATCAAATAAAACTTCCGTCTATTCTTCGCTTAGATCCTTCAGATACAAAGGATCTATGATCCGGATAGGGGGGAAAGAATTCGTCTATTTTTTTTTTTTCAGTCTATTGGGGCCCAAGGGTAGGGGATATGGCGGAATGGTAGACGCTACGGACTCAATCGGATCGAGCCTGGGTGTGGAAACGGACCGAGTGACAGCTCCCAGATTCAGGGGAACCCAGGATTCTTTCGCAGGTAATCCTGAGCCAAATCTAACTCCAGCTAAGTGACTTTTGGACGGCAAAGCAAGATAGGTACAGAGACTCGACGGGAGCTATTCAAACGAACACTCTTTCAATCTTTACAGTCGAAGTAACTGAAGACGAGTGTCCGGCTACTACGATCATCGATCGGATGAGATGAAGCAAAGGAACGAACGAGAGGACTAAATGGTTGGTTGGGTTAGATGAATATCGGGCGTGATCCTTGTTGTAATACATAGTCGCTGTCTAGAATTGCACCAATCTTCCTCCCAGAATTTCTGGAAGAAAAAAGACCTATTATTCTTCTTACTGCCGATCTTTTTTTGCTCGACTTGCTGTTGCATTCAACAAAAAAATTCGACAAACAAGTATTAGAATTGATAGATTTTTCGCGAATAAAGATAGAGTCCAATTCTGCACGTTCGGCAAACGTAACAATGCAAATCGTGGTAGAAAGAAAATCCGTTGGTTTTTAACCGTGAGGGTTCGAGCCCCTCTATCCCCAATGGGACAGTATAAACAAAAAACTAGATCTTCTATAGAGACTCATGTGATACACTCATAACTCGATTGATTACCGAAAATTCCGTACTTTCGGACTGAAAAAAAAAAAATTTCACTTTGTTTTTTAGGTAGAAATCTAAAATGAACCATTCAGCAAGCCTAAAAGACTGTCTGAATGGTTGATTTGAATGAAAACCATACGAAGTCTCGCACAAAGCAAATAGCTAATGCTACTAGTTCGACCGAGCAAGAAGAAATAAATGAATCAGAAAAAGATCTACATCTTTCTTCTGTTTTTTGAGCATTTTTTTTTCGGCCGGGATAGCTCAGTTGGTAGAGCAGAGGACTGAAAATCCTCGTGTCACCAGTTCAAGTCTGGTTCCTGGCATGTTATTAACAGAGAGAACAATTCGATGCGATAGCATCGAATGTATCTCTCCGATTAACATATGGCGATCGGTAAGATTAGTCGTACTAGAAACCATCTAGGCAGATAAGTATTTTTATTAATTGGCAAATTGTCGTGTCGGGACTTTTCCGTTCAAAAAAAAGCTGTAAAAAAAGTACGGGTATGATTCATGATTCATTAGGAGGAACTAGCTTTCTTCCCCCGTTAATATGTAAAGTAAACTAATATGCATCCTGCAACTCAAAAAAATTGGGTACAACGTAGTCTTTGCGCAAAGGCCAGCCGATCCAACTCTCAGGCATCAGTATACGCCTAAGACGTGGATGACCCTGATAGATTATTCCTAACATGTCATAAGATTCTCGTTCCTGAAAATCAGAACTTTTCCAAACCCAAAAAACCGAAGGAATTATAGGGTTTTCCCTTGGAACAAAGATTTTTATACAAACCTCCTCGGGTTGATCCGCCTCGTCTTGCATCTGCGTGAGGTGATACACGCTAACTAAGGGCCCCCCCGGTGTCGCATCATATGCACATTGGGAACGTAGATAGTTAAAACCAAAAATGTATGAAGCAACAGCTATTGACAGCCACTCTTCAGCTTTAACCTGCAAAGTTTCGACACCTCTGTAATCATAACCTAATGGTCTGTGAGCAAACCCGTTTTTAGTCAACCAAGCAGATAATCGACCCTGCGTCGTCTTGGTATCAAATTTGTTATTCTCAATTATATTCATATCGATTAAAACCTCTCTTCTGTTTCTGCACCCTGAAGATCTATCTAATCACCAGTTTCCGATATTGATTCTTCCAAAAGCTGACCCTTTAATTTTATTGAATCTACCGAGACCAAAAAAGCATCTAACGAGGACTCTTTACCCCGATCATCTATCCGTTGGTTGTACTCGCCAGTATGGATGCTGGGTACTAAATGTAGTTGATGATTCATACCAAAGTACTTTTTTCGGTTAGAAATAGATGTTCGATCTTTGTCTCTTCTATAGTTATGTTCTCGAGCCACTTTTTTCCGAAGTTTCGTCACAGCATCAATTATTGCTTCGGGTCTAGGTGGACAACCTGGCAAATAAATATCCACAGGAATTAATTTATCTACTCCGCGAACAGTGCTGTAGGAATCTGTACTAAACATACCTCCTGTGATTGTGCAAGCTCCCATAGCAATTACATATTTTGGTTCAGGCATCTGTTCATATAATCTGACCAGAGACGGAGCCATTTTCATAGTTACCGTACCGGCTGTTACGATGAGGTCAGCCTGTCTGGGGCTGGATCTAGGTACTAAGCCGTATCGGTCGAAGTCGAATCGCGAACCTATTAGTGAAGCAAACTCAATAAAACAGCAGCTAGTACCGTATAATAATGGCCACAAACTCGACAGTCTAGACCAATTTGAAAAATCATTAATACTAGCTAAAAAGATTGAGTTTGACGCGCCCTGATCGGGTAATAAGGACTCTATTGAATAGATGAGAGAATTATCGCGGGGTTTAGCATTACCGCTGTTTTTTCCATTCGAATACTCAGGAATTGAGACCGTTCCGATGCTCCTTTTCGCCATGCATGAACCGAACCGACTATTAATATAAGTATGAAGATGATCGCTTCAATGAAAGCGAATAGGCCTGATTCCCTGAAACTCATAGCCCAAGGATGGAGAAAGACTGTCTCGACGTCGAAGATTGCAAATACCGAAGCGAACATGTAGTAACGGATCTGAAATCGAATCGAGGTATTTCCTTTAGGTTCAATACCTGACTCATAAATTGATAACTTTTCTGGTCCCTCGCGTGTAGGGGCAATAATTCCGGGAATCGAAAAAGCTAGATAGGGAATAGACAGAGATACTAGTAGGAAAATCCAAAAAGAATCGTATTTATGGAGCAGAAACATTCACATACTCCTTTCAAATTGAAAGTCATTTAACAACTATGCCACAGTAGGTGTAACATGTAACAAATTTTGAGGAAAGTCAAAAGTAAGCTTTAGCAAGGAATCCTTGCTTAAAAATCGCTGTGGTAGATATTCAATCCAGAGAAGCGAGGAAGGAGGAAATCAAACTTTTTTTTTTATTATAACTCAGATCGACGTGTATGTATAAAAATCACCCTCACTTGTCGAGGGTACGTCTGATCATCTCTACGAGAAATTTACTGAAATATATTACCAAATTACTTTGTTTGAGGAGGGAGTCAGTTTTAAAAATTCAAGGATCCGGATTGAACTTAACAAAAATTCTCTATCTATATAGTTATAGTTCTCTCTAACTATATAAAGAAATCCTTTTTTTTATGGATTGAACATTCTAATCGTAACGGATGGCGTTTTTGCATCGGATTAGGGCTATACGGATTCGAACCGTAGACATTCTCGGTCATGCAGATCCAAATATATGTTGAATATTCTAGAACTGCTTAACGAACCCAACATGCCGCTTTCGCTGCACTGGGCTCTATCATCAACCGCTCTCCCATTTAAGTTGAGATAAGCGAACGATTGTTGATGCATCAACCTTCTCGTTACCAGATAGGGTGATTCCGTGTACTTAACCAAACCCGTTTCACTTTTTGATTTACGGATATAGATGAAGCAATCCCGAAGTATCTTGATTAGGTTATTCGTGTTGACACAGGTTTGCTCTTAAAATGCATGGATCTACCTCTTCGTAATGGCAGATATTCTCTGTCGCTTGAGAGGAATATACGATACTTTTTACACCTGAAAGTTCGTAAGACGAAGAAGAGATCTATTGGGGTCCTCGCACAGCTCCCAGCATCTGTAATAGCATTGGATAGATCACTCATCCACCATATCAACTTATTTCTAAAAATGATCCTTTTCTGACCAATTCACTTGCCATGCTATTGTTCCCCCATACCTCACCGAGGTAAGACAGAAATTTTTCATGCAGAATTTTGCCTGAATCGATTGGACTCGATAAACCTTTCTAGAGAAATCATCGGCGCACGTGTAAACGAGGTGCTCTACCACTGAGCTATAACCCTTGGTCATTTTTTAGATGCAATAACTATTGTATCAATACCCATCGATCCTTGTCAAGTCAGATACTCAAGACAAATAAATAGAACTCATCTTTGAAACAAATAATATTTTCTTTTTTTTTCTTGATAGAATGTGTAGTTGTTTTCAAATACTTTGTCGAGTATAATAGAAAGAAATAAGCGCGGCATGTTTGTTGTCGTGTAAAAAAAAGCCTACTTGACTCAGCGGTTAGAGTATCGCTTTCATACGGCGAGAGTCATTGGTTCGAATCCAATAGTAGGTAAAACCTATTAGATATCATGATTACTAGACTGATATCTAATAAGTTCTACAAATGTGTATGTGAGATATATAAGATAATTTTCGGGTAGTGTCTTAATTTTATGACAGGACCACGAAATCGTTGGATTCTTTTGCATTGTATCACACACGTCTCTCTATCAATCTTCCGCAAGAAGGTGATAAGAAAAAGATCAAATCGCGTTCAAAGTTTCTAATCGAGCCTTGGCTCTCTTAAGAGCTAAATTAGCCTCTATCACACTTTTCTTGCCTTCTGCTTTTGCTGAGTCAGCCTGAGCTATCTGAAAACACCTTTGAGCTTCGTCGGGATCAATTTCGGTAGCCTGTTCCGCTTCATTGACCAGTACTGTTACTTGATTATTCTCTACCATGGCGAAACCACCCATTAGTGCCATCGCAGACCATTGCTCGTCCTGGCGTATCTTCGGGACTCCCATATCCAAAGCTGTAAGAAGCGGCGCATGGTTAGGCAGTATACCAACTCGACCACTGTTGGTGGATAAAATGATTTCCCAAACCTCAGAGTTCCAAACAATTCGATTAGGGGCCATTACGCGAAGATTCAATTTCATTCCTTTTATAGACCCTCCACTTGTGAAATAGCAGCCTTTGCGGTAGCCTCATCAATGTTACCGACCGAGTAAGATGCTTGTTCAGGAAGACTATCTAATTCTCCAGAAAGGATCATTTGAAATCCCTTTATTGTTTCTAGTAGACTCACATATTTACCTGGAGAACCAGTAAAGACTTCTGCTACGAAGAAAGGTTGCGATAAGAAACGTTCTATCTTTCGAGCTCTAGCTACTGTTAAACGATCCTCCTCGGATAACTCATCCAATCCGAGAATAGCTATAATATCTTGAAGTTCTTTGTAACGCTGCAAGGTCTGTTTAACCCCTTGTGCTGTCTCGTAATGCTCCGCACCCACAATCCAAGGTTGGAGCATGGTTGAGGTTGAGTCTAGGGGATCTACAGCTGGATAGATACCTTTCGCGGCTGATCCTCTCGAAAGCACGGTAGTAGCGTCTAGGTGTGCAAACGTTGTGGCGGGAGCTGGGTCGGTCGAGTCATCTGCAGGTACGTAAACAGCTTGAATGGAAGTTATGGATCCTTCCTTAGTTGAGGTAATTCTCTCCTGCAGAGTTCCCATTTCTGTACTAAGGGTGGGCTGATAACCTACAGCAGAAGGCATTCTACCCGATAACGCAGATACTTCTGATCCCGCTTGGACGAAACGAAAAATGTTGTCAATGAATGGAAGTACATCTTGCTTGTTGACATCTCGGAAATACTCTGCCATCGTTAGAGCTGTTAGGCCAACCCTCATGCGAGCTCCTGGTGGTTCATTCATTTGTCCATAAACCAGAGCCACCTTTGATTCTGATAGATTTTCTTCATTAATTACTTTTGATTCTTTCATCTCCATGTACAGATCATTACCTTCGCGTGTGCGTTCTCCCACCCCGCCGGATACAGATACACCTCCATGAGCTTTAGCTATATTATTTATTGGTTCCATAATAAGAACCGTCTTCCCCACTCCAGCTCCTCCAAATAATCCAATTTTTCCGCCTCGGCGATAGGGAGCCGAAAGATCTACAACCTTAATTCCTGTTTCAAAGATAGATAGTTTGGTATCCAGTTGGGTAAATGCTGGAGCAGACCTGTGAATCGGGAATTTTATATTACTCTCCACAGGACCCATATTATCCACGGGTTCGCCAAGTACATTGAAAATTCGGCCAAGGGTAATTTCACCAACAGGAACACTGAGGGGAGCTCCTGTATCAACAACACTCATACCTCTCGTTAAACCGTCTGTAGCACTCATAGCTACGGCTCTGACTTCATTATTACCCAACAATTGTTGCACTTCACAAGTAACATTAATCTCTTGACTCGCCGGATTCCGTCCCTTAACTGTTAGTGAGTTGTAAATATTTGGCATTTTACCCGGAGAAAAAGCAACATCCGATACTGGTCCAATGATCTGAGTAACGTATCCCACATGGTTTTCTATCGATTTGGAAATTTCGAAAGAGGGAGAACTAGTTTTCGTAACTATTTTGGTGTATTATCTTTATTTGATTACTGAATCGATAGAGAGATATTTTCTTTTTCTTTCGTCGCCGATCCATTATCTGTTGGTGACGAAGACAGGGTTGATAGTTCCGAACAAATCTCTTTAGTTTATTTCCCTCGCAGAGATAATAACCCTAGATAGGTGGAACGATGGAATAGGCGGATTTTTAGACCCCGCCGAACCCCTTTCTTCCCCTGGTTCATTTTAAGAGACTAACAAGTTTAACATTCGATGGTATGATTATGCTCATCCTGTCATACACGACTAACATTCTCATGTACTGATTCTTGGTTATGGATTTGGATGTCTCGAGAGACAGACCAATTTAGTATGATCCCTCTACTTCTTCTATCGACCAGTCTAACCATGAAGATATTCCCGAGTCAATCTATTCGGATGGGATAGATCCCTATTTCAAAACGATTTTTGGGAGGAAGCCTATAGTGAGTTGCACTCCGCGTAAAACGCGATATAAAATAGTAATGTTCCATGCTTTAAATGGAGTTTCGACAGAAGTATCGCGTGCAGCAGGTTGAAAAAAGAAAACTCGCTTTATTGAAAAACTCCACCTATGCCGAGCAGATCTCATTCTTGCAAGATTTACCGATTCAGTCATAGGGAGGAACCCATGTCACCACAAACGGAGACTAAAGCAGGCGTTGGATTCAAAGCTGGTGTTAGAGACTATCGATTGACCTATTACACTCCTGATTATGTGACCAAAGATACCGATATTTTGGCAGCTTTCCGAATGACTCCGCAACCCGGAGTCCCAGCCGAAGAGGCTGGAGCTGCCGTAGCTGCGGAATCTTCTACAGGTACATGGACCACTGTATGGACAGATGGGCTTACCAGCCTTGATCGTTACAAAGGTAGATGCTATGATATCGAACCTGTTGCTGGAGAAGACAACCAATACATCGCATACGTAGCTTATCCCCTAGATTTATTCGAAGAGGGTTCCGTTACTAACATGTTTACCTCCATCGTAGGTAATGTATTCGGATTTAAGGCTCTACGCGCTCTTCGCCTAGAAGATCTTCGAATTCCTCCTGCTTATTCCAAAACTTTCATAGGACCACCTCACGGTATCCAGGTTGAAAGAGACAAGTTGAACAAATATGGACGTCCTCTACTAGGATGCACGATCAAGCCAAAATTGGGGTTATCTGCTAAAAATTATGGTAGAGCTGTTTACGAATGTCTACGCGGTGGACTTGACTTTACCAAGGATGATGAAAACGTAAACTCTCAGCCATTCATGCGTTGGAGAGACCGTTTCCTATTCGTAGCAGAAGCTCTATTCAAGTCTCAGGCCGAAACTGGCGAAATTAAGGGACATTACTTGAATGCCACTGCAGGTACATGCGAAGAAATGTTGAAAAGAGCTCAATTCGCTAGAGAGTTGGGTGCACCAATTGTCATGCATGATTACTTGACCGGAGGGTTTACTGCAAACACTAGCTTGGCTTTCTACTGCCGAGACAATGGGCTACTTCTTCACATTCACCGTGCAATGCATGCTGTTATCGATAGACAGAGAAATCACGGTATACACTTCCGCGTGTTAGCAAAAGCATTACGCATGTCTGGTGGGGACCATATCCACTCCGGAACTGTAGTAGGTAAACTGGAAGGAGAACGAGAAGTTACTCTGGGTTTCGTCGATCTACTTCGCGACGATTTCATTGAAAAAGATCGTAGCCGCGGTATCTATTTCACCCAAGATTGGGTATCAATGCCAGGAGTATTGCCTGTAGCTTCAGGTGGTATCCACGTATGGCACATGCCTGCTCTAACCGAGATTTTCGGAGACGATTCCGTATTACAATTCGGTGGAGGAACCCTAGGCCATCCTTGGGGGAATGCACCTGGCGCCGTAGCTAACAGAGTAGCTTTGGAGGCTTGTGTGCAGGCCCGTAACGAAGGTCGTGATCTTGCTCGTGAAGGTAACGAAATTATTCGTGAGGCTAGTAAGTGGAGTCCCGAACTAGCAGCCGCTTGCGAAGTATGGAAAGAGATCAAATTTGAGTTTGACACAATCGATACTCTATAATTGATTTCATAAAATTTGATACCACCAAGCAAGGTGGTCCCGCGGGACCCATGGAATGGGCGGGGAATATTGGTAGAGAATTTATCTTTACCATATCCCTTCCCCATAAGTTATGTAAAGAGAATTGGTCGCTCGTTGGACGAAGACACATGGCCCTGGACCATGGATCTAGGGGTTCAATCCCCCATCAATTCAAAATCAACAGTAAAGGGTGCATTAATGGGCAGATCAGATGCAATCAACGATTTACTGAATTAGTATTCAAAATCTTGTGACATATACACAATATGTATGTTGGAGAATTGATCTCGAGTTCATAACATAGAATTGATCAGCTGGAGAATCCTCCGGTTGTCACTTAGTTTGTTGGGTCATCAAATCAGTCAATAGTTTCAACAATCCGGTTCAATTAAAACGATGCCAATTAGACAAGATTGAGATAAAATTGATGTTCCATAAAATGTCCCATTCAATTATTTTATTGAGGGAATGGGTGTAATCTAAACACCACTTAAAATTCCTTGGGTTAGGGGTCAAAAGTAGACGAGGATAAAATTACGTCTCTAACAGATTGGTTTGAAGATAGACGTAAATTTGGCGGATTGATCATCGGAACTTTTCCAGAAGAAACTTCAGAGGATTCAAGTGAAGATAGAAAGGGGAAGGAGAAACAAATAAATATCAATACTCATAAGGGATTATGGGCTCGGTGCGACAATTGTGAAAATACGCTTTATGTGAAATTTCTTAAACAGAATAAGAGTATTTGTGATGAGTGTGGTTTTCATCTTCGAATGAATAGTATCGAAAGAATCGAACTTCTAATTGATCGCGACACTTGGATTCCCATGGATGAAGACATGACCGCAATAGATGTTTTAGATTTCTCTGATGAGGATTTCTATCATAATCGTATCGCTAATTCTCAAGAAGACACAGGTTTGACGGATGCCGTTCAAACAGGTATAGGGCATCTAGAGGGAAAAAGTATAGCACTTGGTGTTATGGACTTCAGTTTCATGGGAGGAAGTATGGGTTCTGTCGTGGGCGAGAAAATTACTCGCTTGATTGAGTATGCAACGCACGAGTCTCTCCCACTAATCATAGTCTGTGCTTCTGGGGGTGCTCGTATGCAAGAAGGAACATTAAGCTTAATGCAAATGGCTAAGATCTCTTCCGCTCTGCAGAAATTTCAAGTTCAGAAGAAATTGCCTTATATCTCGGTTCTTACCCATCCAACTACGGGTGGTGTAACTGCTAGTTTTGGTATGTCAGGAGACATAATCATAGCCGAGCCTGAAGCTTATATAGCGTTTGCTGGTAAAAGGGTGATCGAACAGACGTTACGCCAAAAAATACCTGACGGTTTTCAATCGGCTGAATCTTTATTCGATAATGGACTACTCGATTTGATTGTACCACGTAATCTCCCGAAGGGTGTTTTGAGCGAAATATTCGAACTTTATTGCTTAGCTCCTTATCGGGATAGACAAAAGCGATAACGAATATATGCAAAATTTTTCAATTACTGTTGCGGTAAAAAAACGCGAGTTTCAACTCGATTCGATATCAATAAAAAAAAAAGTTATCTACTAGATATTGATAGATGGAATTTTATTTGATCTCTCCCACATAAAGCACATCTACGTCCATTAAATCAATGAGAAGCGCAATAGCAGATTATTTGCTAACAACTTAATTTACGAGGGTAATTTTAGGGATGATACTTGGTAATTATATGATTCTACTAAGCAGAAGTCTAGAAAGCCCTTCTCTTTGTAGGGCAAAAAAGACTATCATTAAATACTAGAAAGAGAGGTGAAAGGAAGATGTAGTATTGTATAAATAAATATTCTTTTTTATCTTAATTTGAGGTAAATTCATCATGACAGCGTCCTATCTACCCTCTATTTTTGTACCCTTAATAGGTTTGTTATTTCCGGCAATAACAATGGCTTTTCTATTTCTCTACATAGAGCGTGATGAAATTATCTAATCCTTTCTGTTAGATACACTTTCATAAATTAATGCTAAAAAGAAGTTCAATTTTGCTCACTCAGTTGTTTGAACCTATTTTTGAAATTGACCGACCCGCTGTCGCATGTGAATCGAGTCTTTTTGAGATTTCACGTAAAAAAAAAATATATATAGTGAGAGAGGATAATAAGATCGGTGACGCAAAGGACAACTACTATATCATGCAATCTTTGAGGAAATACTAATGACTTGGCATTCCAAACGGATCCGGGTAGATACCGTGAGGGGCTCTCGCACAATTACAAATCTCTGTTGGGCTTCTATCCTTGTCTGCGGTGCAACAGGTTTCCTATTAGTTGGGATCTCTAGTTGCATTGGCAGAGACCTTATTTCTGGACTTCCGTCCGAACAGATTGTTTTTATCCCCCAAGGTATCGTAATGTCTTTCTATGGCATCGCAGGCCTTTTCCTCGGGTTTTACTTATTGTGTACCGTACTTTGGAACGTGGGGAGTGGATACAATTTCTTCGATAAACAGAAGGGAATCTTATCAATATTCCGATGGGGATTTCCCGGAACTAGTCGTCGTATTCGCATCAATCTCCCACTCAAAGATATAGAGGCTATTGGATTGGATGTCCGAGAAGGTCCCTACCCCCGTCGAAGCCTTTATCTGAGAGTCAGGGGTAGACAGAATATCCCTCTAAATCGAATTGATGAGGATTTGACTCTGGGAGGGATAGAGGAAGAAGCAGCCGAACTTGCTCGTTTCCTACGCGTATCTGTTGAAGGTTTCTGAAATATCGTCGAGTTGATGAATAAGTAAATAATTAATGAAGAAATCGGGGTGGGATGGGTGGAGTACTAAGGATGCAATTCGATACTAAACTACTCAAGATTGATTCGATTAGTACTCCACCCCGTTGATCTTCTTCTGAAATAGAAATGATATATGAGATCATATTATTGGAATGTTCTTCGATGGTTTCGCAGTACTTCACATCGTTCCCTGGATAGAGCTTATGAGGCTAGTAAGCGCCTGAATTCTATAAGGACAAAAGTTTTCACACAAGCAAAACCGTTTTCTTTCGAAGAGTTATTGTCAATCGTCGAAACTCTTACAGATAGAGACTTCCATAAAAGTATTTTTCGAATATATTGGAGTCTCCTAGAATGTAGACTAAGCCTATTGGTATTGAAACTTGATAGATTTTTGGAAATTATTTTTGGGATGAAGCACCCTGAGTCGTCTTCGCTCGTTGACACTCATCCTATAAATTTTTTTTTTTGCGCAAAATTATCCGTATCTGTCTTTATTTCGGTCAGCGAAGACTCTGAATATTCGATCACTAATGCTAAGACTCCAACAGAATCACAGCAAAGGTCAGAGTGTGAGCGAGGGACAAAAAATACTTACTTGTTCTCGGAAAGACGAGGGTTATACGTGTTTCAAGAACAGAATTGTCTGTGACAAATCGACTAGTTCGGAAGAAATGAATAGAAAATTAGCTTGGATTCAAGAAACCTTGAATGATTCTAATACTCGAGTAAGGTGTTGTTACACAGACCCAGACCCTCGATCGTTTCGAACAAATCGAGAACTGACTGAGGAATCATCTGATTACGATCCAATAGATGGGTTGGATGCTATAACAACTTATGAGTCCATAAGCCTGGTACCCCGATCTTTGACTCGTACCTTGTCGAGATTCAAGGCGGAATTGACAAGTCGTCAATCGAGTTTTTCAGTACTTAACGACTTCCTGTTGGCTAAAAACCAATCATTAGTCTCCATCCAGTATATCGGGTGTTTGTTACTCCTTCCTTCCGTGATTTTGATTATTCTAAAAAATAGCTTTATAGAACCTCAGATCAGGCGTTGGTGGAACCTTTATCAACCACAACTATTCATAAACGCTTTTCAAGAGGAAAGGGCTTTGACTCGGCTTCGGAAGACAGAGGCGTTGCTTTGGTTAAACGACGCTACTGGAATTTCGATAGATAATCAATTGTGGAATTATGATACAAATACGTACAACGAAACTATTCGATTAGCAGTAATGTATAATGAAGCAAATATTCAGCTACTTTTGCAATTAGTAACCGATACAATTAGCATCATCATCTCGGTTCTATTGCTTATAATGGGTCGAAAGAGACTTGCAGTTCCAAATTCTTGGATTCAAGAATTATTTTATAGTTTGAATGACACAATGAAGGCGTTCTCTATTCTTTTACTAACTGATCCATGCGTAGGGTTCCACTCCCCCCATGGTTGGGAACTTTCTGTAGGATCTTCCTTTGAACATTTCGGGTTGGCTCCTAATAAATATGCAATTTCTTGTTTTGTCTCAACGTTCCCAGTCATTTTAGATACAGTATTTAAGTATCGGATTTTTCGTCATTTAAATCGTACATCCCCTTCAATTGTAGCGACTCATCATACAATGAGTGAATGACGATTCTAAAAAAGAATCAGCATCTGACCATGGACGACGGGTTGGATGGACCCATTTTTCATAACAATCCAACCCATCCATCCCCCCGCTTCTTAGCCATTCACTAATGATCAAAGGAATGAGCAAAGAAAGATAGAAAATTACCAATGGATTTGATATAAAGGAAGTACGTTTAGTAATATCCAGGGTCCGTAAACGATCCGTTTGCACGGAGACTTGGCAACAATCATACATCTATGCGAAGAATAATTATGAATAACTGGATGAAAAAATGGTTGGTTCTATCACTGGTAATATATATTGGTTTTGGTAAAGTGAGCTATTCACCCGTCTCAAACGCATATCCGATATTTGCGCAACAGAATTATGAAAATCCGCGCGAAGCTACGGGGCGCATTGTATGTGCAAATTGCCACTTAGCAAAGAAACCGGTAGATGTAGAGGCCCCGCAATCAGTTCTTCCCAATACTGTATTTGAAGCAGTCGTTAAGATTCCCTATGATACGTAGATAAAACAAGTGCTTGCTAATGGCAAAAAAGGTGGGTTGAATGTAGGTGCTGTCCTTATTTTACCCGAAGGGTTTGAATTGGCTCCTCCCGATAGGATTCCGGCCGAAACGAAGGAGAAATTGGGAAAACTATCGTATCAAAATTATCGCCCCGACAGAAAGAACATAATCGTGATAGGTCCCGTTCCGGGCAAACTCTATAGTGAGATTGTATTTCCAATTCTTGCACCAGACCCTGCGAGTAACAAGGAGGCGCATTTCCTGAAATATCCCATTTATGTTGGGGGAAATAGGGGTAGAGGACAAATCTATCCAGACGGGAGTAAGAGCAACAACACGGTTTACGCCGCTTCAGTAGCAGGAAAAATAAAAAAGGTAGTCCGTAGAGAGGGTAAGGGTGGTTACGAAGTTGTTATTGAAGAATCATCCGAGGGTCGTGAAGTTACTGATATTATTCCACCCGGTCCCGAACTTATCATTTCAGAAGGTGAATCTGTTAAGGTCGATCAACCGTTGACTAATAATCCTAACGTGGGTGGTTTCGGTCAAGGGGAAGTGGAAATCGTACTCCAAGACCCACTACGTATTCAAGGTCTTCTAGTCTTTTTTGCGTCAGTAGTTCTGGCACAGATTTTTCTCGTCCTTAAGAAGAAACAGTATGAAAAAGTCCAGTTGGCGGAAATGAATTTCTGATTCCACACTTGCTTTGCTTTGTACCCCTTTGGAAGTCTAAACTACCCATCAAAGGTCGGTCTTGAACTTGGTCTGCCTCCTCCACCAGGGAAGGGACAAATCGAGGATTCAGTACATTTATATGTTTGATACTAAAAAAAAAAAGATAGCGCAGGTTCGTACCATCAAGCAAGCCGAATCTCGATCGATTCTTCTTCAAAGAAGAATCGATCGAGTAATTAGTTTATTTGAAAGATGGATCACTGAGATCTAGTGACACTATGGGATAATATATATATATAGAAACTATATTGTTCCAACAAAACCCACAGACCATTCATACCTAGAAATGACGTTAAGTATGACTAGATTCAGTAAAAAAGCTTTCTCTTGTTTTTGAATGTAGCGTGAAATAGGAACGAAAAAGCAATTGTCTTAATATTAATAGAGTCACCTCCAACTTTTTGCTCAGTACGCGAATCGTATTAGACAAAAAATTATTGACTAGTAATCAGATATATCCATTCTTAGATCTTAGAGAGATGATCCCAGTCCTGAATAGGCTCCGTAAAAGAATATGCCTAACAAACTTATTACAAGTGTACCAGCTACAGTCCCGATCAACCACAAAGGAATCCTTCCAGTGGTATTGGTCATTTGTACCACTCCCTCCCCTTATCCTACTTCGTTTGGTTCCACCACTCGGTCACGACTTAAGACATGAACGGTCACAAATGATTAGGATTTTGATCTTCCTTCGCTCGAGGTTAACGATCGTTCTCAACCCTTAATTGAAAAAATAATTAGAAAAAAGGACAGCAAGTACAAAGATCAGTAATAGGCCCCAGTAAAGGCTTGTGCGATTCAATTCTACACTTTGTTTATTTGGATTTGGTTGTGTCATAGATTCAAAACTCATGTAAAAACTATCTCTGAATAAATTGCATTGCTGATATAGAACCTGGGAAGAAAACCGTAGGTACTGCTAATCCATGCACAGCTAACCATCTAACAGTGAAAATTGGATAAGTTTTATCTAGAGCCATTGGTGCCTCCTAAGACGGTTTGGTAAACGCATCAACCTGTTCCAACGAGTCGAAACGACCAGTTATTAAAGGAACTTCTTGTCGATTCTCAGAGAAATATTCGTTAGGGCGGGGGCTTCCAAAAACATCATAAGCTAAACCTGTACTGACAAAAAGCCAACCTGCAATAAACGGGGAGGGTATAGTTATGCTATGGATGACCCAGTATCAAGTACTAGTAATGATGTCGGCAAAGGGACGTTCTCCTGTATTCCCAGACATGTTTAGCTCCGTATTTCTATGTCGTGATACTGAAAAGGATTGTTTTTTGGAAGGAAGTATCGACACTGGAGGGTTAGGGATCTGCCAGCGCATCTCACCGAACCAGAATCAATCCAAAATAGGTTGTCACTATTATACCAAGGGTATATCGGAAATATACTGGATAAGTATAGCTATCCTCCCTCCGATGCGGCAAGCCATACTAAAAAGATTCCAGTGGATAAGTAATCAGTTGTTATGTACTTTAATGCTTCCTTTTATACCATATCCAGTTCATAACCAATAATAAATATATGAAAATATATGATTAAAAATATATATATATATATATTCTAAATAAAAAAGAGTTTCTATATATTTTTTGAGACTTGTTGTAAAGTAAAAAAAACTTCGTTATCTTATTGGATGAATCGTTCCCACATAAAAGCATACTTTTCCCATGTTGTTTCTAGTAAAATTGAGAAAATCGTAGTCAACAACGATGATATTGAGTAAAAAACAACCTCATAAAATTGTATACTAAATTATATGTTAGATAATTTGGTATTTAAACCCACGCTCACTCTATCAAGCTATTTTGCCTTTTTGACATCCGTACTAACTTTAACTTTAGCTTTATTTGTTGGATTGAACAAGATTAAGATTTCGTGAGATAGCAGTATCGGCTGTAAGGGGAAGGAAGGAACAAAGGGGGGCCCACGGGCGCTTAGCAATTCACTGTACCCACCAAGATTTGCTCGCTGGTTGAAAGCTGAACTTGCTTCGGTGAGTATTCGTATTAGATATCTACAAACTTGAATGGTTGAAGCATTATTATCCGGAATTGTGCTAGGTTCGATCCCAATAACCTTAGCTGGATTATTTGTAACTGCATATTCACAATATAGGCGTGGTGACCAATTGGATATTAGGTAAAAATTAATGATTTTAGGTCTGATAGGACAATTCTCTGAATGGGAAATAGAAATACAAATAACTCTAAATCTATTAAGTATATTGTCACATTTCTGTTTCTGTTTCCTTCTAGCACCCGATTAATCTATTTTGGTGTGAGTTCCAAAAAGTTTTTTCATCCGGGAAAATAGATATGTCTGGCTACAACAGCAATCTTTTTTATTTTTGTCTCCTATAGTTTATAAACTTTAAGAGACATAGAAAAACTCACGAGTCTCTGTTGGTTCAGAGATCATAAACACGCCCTATAGGATTCGAACCTACGACATCGGGTTTTGGAGACCCGCGTTCTACCTAACTGAACTAAAGGCGCTTCTCCCTGACTGGTACTTTTTTTTTCTTTCGGAGAGGAAGGGTGACAGGACGACGAAAAAGCTCACCCTCCCCCTCATTCTTCTATTTAAACAAGGAATCTATTTATAAGAAAAATGGAATTTTATAGTAAACCTCCGAAGCTCGAAGCTTTCCGCATCGAGAAAAAAAAAAATAGGGATGACGGGATTTGAACCTGCGGCATCTTGTACCCAAAACAAACGCGCTACCGAACTGCGCTACATCCCTATTTATATTAATCGTAATTGGCATTACTGATATGTAATTAGCCGGTCTCATTGGATTATAACCAATTCTTAGATGTACTCGCCACCGGCAGAGTAAAAAAAAAAGTTTCGGTTTTGTATAGTGCAACTCCGAATCCTCGAATTGAAAAAGAATATCCTAACTTTCCGAGAGGAGAGGATCGATAAGGAGCTTTTTGTTTAGTGGTAGGATGCAAAAAAAATTTCAAATTTAGGGAGAGGGAAGAGGGGGAAAAAAAAAGAAAAAGGTGATTTTCTGATGCAATATGTGAAGATTTATCTCTCTACAGCCCCCGTAATTGCTACTATATGGTTTGGGTTGTTAGCTGGTTTGTTAATAGAAATAAATCGTTTTTTTCCGGATGCCTTAGTTTTTCCGTTCCTGTAACCAGGAATTTAAAAATCTTTTCCTTTTTTTATAAGAAGCAAAAAACTTAAAACAAAAAGTCCAATCAGTATTATGGCTAAAAGTAAAGATGCACGAGTAACTATCGCTTCGGAATGTACAAGTTGTGTCCGGACAAGGGCTGGTTACAACAATCCCGCAGGTGTCTCTCGGTACACTACGCGTAAAAATCGTCGGAATACACCTACTCGGTTGGAATCAAAAAAATATTGTTTTTGTTGCGGTAAGCACACTATTCACAAAGAGTTGAAAAAGTAAATCAAAAATATAATAGATCCATAGGTAGTCAATAGTATTAGATATTGGTAATTGCGAAGTATCACGAATAGATTTAAACGATCTTCCCGCAGACGCTCCCCATCAATTCGATCCGACGAAACTATCGATTACAGAAACACAAGCTTACTTCGTCGATTTGTTAGCGAACAAGGAAAGATTCTATCTAGACGAATGAATAGATTGACTTCTAAACAGCAACGTTCAGTGACGGTTGCCATAAAAAGAGCTCGTATTTTAGCATTATCGCCTTTCTCCAACAGCGAAAACTAAAATATTTTTGCTAAGAATTAAAAAATCCTCTTATGTATCTTTTGCCTCTCCGAGATAAATCATCTGGAGAGGCTTATAAAAAAAGTAAGTCAGCGTACCTCATTTCGTTACAGCCTGTACAATCCTAGAGAAGCAATAGGCATCTGGAGTAGCTATCTGCGCAAGTGTTTTGCAGTTCAAATAAACTCGATTCTCAGACAAATTATGAATAATCCCACCATATGTAATCCCATTCTCTCGTGCTGCTGCATTGATCCGAGCAATCCACAAACGACGCATTTCTCTTTTTCTATTACTTCTATCCGCATAGGCAGAAGCGAGTGCTTTTTGCTCTTGTTGATTCGCCGCCCTAAACAGTCTAGAATGAGCCCCCCGGAATCCGGCCGCAAATTCGAGAGTATTTTTGCGATGCCTCCGAGCTACGGATCCTCGTTTTACCCTGGTCGTTAGATACCTAACCTCACAAAAAATCAGATTTTAGTCTTTGCAAAATCCATTTATTTTGAAATAACTATACCAGCCCGTAGGATCTTCATTTATCCTTTCTTAGATATACTACTAATTTATACAGATCGATTATCTAGATTAAACTACATTTGGTAAAAAAAAAAAAAAATTAAATAGATTCAATAAAACTATGTGTTGTGATATGCTCCATGTATTTTTCGAATATCAAGTGTTAAGTATATAAATATATATTTACTTTTTTTGTAAGGATGACTTTCTTTTCTTTTTTTTACAAAGAATTCTCTTTATCTGATGCAAAAAATAAGATTTCCAGCGGCTTTTGCTACCCCAACCTTCCCACCCATAAACGCTCCGGATTTTTTTTTTGTTCCCAAGACCTCTCACCGACAAGATGCTACATCGGAAACGTTACGGATTCCACTGTTTCCACGGTTTAACTTCTGGCAGCTGGGTCCTTCCTATACACCGGAGCATGAAGTTCCTCCAAGATGAAAGAAACAAGGTTGCTGTTAGCGGGTCGTATGATCCCCAGTGAGTAGCTCCACCCTTGAAACAGTCCGGGCAAATAACTTTTCTTTTTTCTTTGCAGTATAAGAAATCATTCGTATAGTAACGGTGTTTCGAACTGGAAGTTGGCAAAAAACTTGACCCGGGATAACTGCCACTGCAACAAAATTGATGAAGGTATCAATATTGATACTATTTTGCTAACATCGCTTAATGATTCTATTTAACATCATCGATGTTTTATCTTGTCACCATCCCAAATCGAGATGGTCGGAGTTTCACCGACCGCAACCGTGAATTTCCATTCCTCTTCGAAACGGATGGACAATAAATTTAGACCATGCTTAAAAAAAAAATATATATATATATATATATATTATACAATACCAAAATTTTTTTGCTTGGTTTTCAGTCCGAACGAGTCACACATACACCCTGGTACATACTCCCCGCCGTTGGGGGCATCCCCGAAGGGCTGGGGATTTGGTTCCACCGCCCAGTCTTTGTCTAGCTTTTCTAATAAGTTGCTGATTTGTTGGCACGTTCAAAGAAGCAGAGAATCTGTTTGGTTTAGAATATTCTTAACCATGTGCATGCAAGATCTCAATATCTTTTATTTTTAGGTTTCGATATATTATTTTAACGGGAGGCACGGTCCGAGGCCCCTGGAGGTTCAATAGAACAATTACCTAGATAAAAGAGTATGAAAAGACAAAGGATTTTTTTTACTACTTCAACTAGATTTAGTCTTTGGTTCAACCTCAAATCACAGATATAGATAAAAGTTTTTCTACTTTTATTTGGGTGTTTGAAAGTTTTTTGTTGCACAAGAAAGAATCAGATAATTCCTCTTTTCTGCATATCGATGCCGAAAGAATCATATAAAATAAGAAAAAAAAAAACACACACACAAGATTATTTACTGAATTATCAATTCGGAGTATTGTCTGATGCGATGAAATCCACGATACCATAATCCTGGGCTTCTTCCGCTGACAGAAAAACGTCTCTTTCCATGTCTTCAGAAATCATCCATAGAGGTTTACCTGTTCGTTGTGCATAAACCCTGGTTATGCAATCACGGAGTTTCGAAACTTCTTCTGCTTCCATAACACACTCTCCTGCTTGTCCGTCATAATATGAACTAGCAGGTTGGTGAATCATTACCCTGATTGTAATATAACCCAGGACTAGCCGTACGGGCAACTATCTATGCATACGGCTATGCGTTGGTTGGGGTAAAACGCCAAGTAGCCAGCCTGTGGGATAGTTAGAAGCGTCAGCCTCTCCACGCAAGAAAAAAAATTCTCCTGCCTTGTTAAAAAATCCCTCTTACGCAATACTTTAAGAAATAAAAGAGTACCATCCTTCTAAAATACTACGATGGTTCCGTTGCTTCGTGGTTTGAGCAATCCCAAAGTTTTTTATGTCTATCCCCGATGGGCAATAGAATCAATCTCTTTCTAATATCGAGGAAAAAGAAGTATCATCCTCTAAAACTACGAAGAATCCACAAATTATTGAGTTTATGACGCTAATAAATAGATAGATCCCCCGTCGAATCTATCAAAAATAAAGAGAGGTTTCTTTGATTCGTGTTACTATCTCGGCGTTTTACTACTTCACTCTCGGATATGTGTCCGAAAGAACAAAAAGAATCACCAAGTATCCGATGCCATGCTATTGTTACCTAACCAGGCGAAGGCACAGCTTTCTATATCATAAAAATCGTTGGCGCCAAGCGTGAGGTAGTGCTATACGTCTGGTAATTTCTCCTCCAGCTAAAATGGAAGATCCCATCGAAGCTGCTAGTCCCATACAAATGGTATGCACGTCCGGTACCACGAATTGCGTAGCATCATAAACAGACATCCCGGCTAAGACTGCTCCGCCGGGAGAATTCACATACAAATAAATATCTTTGGCTTCGTCTTCTCCATTCAGGTACATCATGATACCGATAAGTTGATTAGCAATTTCATCATCTACCTGTTGACCCAAGAAAAGAAGTCTTTCCCGATGAAGCCGGTTGATCAGGATAGGTTTACGTGTCATGCACCTTCACCCCCCTCTGGAACCGTACGAGCGTCGCTAGAAGCATACGGCTCTGGTAGTTTGTACGTTATGAAGGCATCATAGTTATGGAGGTATCATAAAAGAAGAAAAAACTTTAAAATTTTTTGTTTTCTCATAAAGGAGAACACTAGCGTTTCTTTTTTACAACGCTCGCTATGCAAGATGCCTACTATTTATTCAATTCCGGTTCAGATTTGTCTGTCTTATCCATCAAACATCTTGAACCACCCCGTAACCGGCCTGTCGTAGGGATGGACTTGCCCAGCATTCAACCCCCTTCGTACCAGTGTCTTCCTGTTCATGGTTGAGCTCTTTCAAGAATCTTTGGGTTCATTTTCTACTTCGGGGGGGGTCCTACCGTCACTCGTACGTATGGAACGAATAGTTTTACTTCCCCTCTTCTTCCTATTCCCACAACTAATGCATTAAGAAGTGATTAAGAAGTGATAGACTTTTCTGGAATCTTGCTCATCTTATCTCCCATTCAGTAGCTGCTTCTACTACGACCACGCTTAGGACTCAGTTACCGGAGCCTGAATAACCTGTTTATTCTAACTAGCCATGGATTCCAATAATGGGTAAATATCTTGTAAACATCACGGGTTTAACAACTGAAAACTCAGTATATTGTAAGTGAGATCGCTAATATGGATCGGGTGAAGGCTCATGGAAAGTAAGTCCATATGGCTCAACGCACTTGACAAGTCGTACTATACGTCAACCCAAACAGCATCCTCCTCCCCAGGTAGACGAAAGGGCACTTTTGGAACACCGATTGGCATGTAGAAATTAAAAATTATTTGTATTCTTTCTCTTACTGTTTTCAATCCCACTTACTGAATCGGGAACGTATAAACCGAAGCTAGCAAAAGCTCGTATAATATTATAACAAATTTAATGGAGGCTTTGTGGTAAGTCTAAACACCATGGATTTTCTGTATAAGGAGCTTTAATTTTTTGGATGGGACCAATCTCTACGTTGTTATATAAAGAATGTAGATGCTAGAATATCCATGTCTTTCTCATTCCTGTGAGGATAATTTTTGGCCTCTCCCTTGTTCGCTCGAATTGGTGATGTAAGGAGGGGATGGATACGGGTGCCTACAAGCAAACGAAGAACGATATTTGTTATTTAAGACCAATATCACTCCAACCAAAAATCAATTCAGTTCTCTATTTTATACAAACAAAGTTTGAATTTTTGCTTCTTCGTAGCGCAAGCCGATATCATCGCGAGAAAGTCATATAGCTTTTATTTCCAATAATAAAGAAAGGGGTTTTTCACGGGTTTGCCTTGGTACCGCGTTCATACTGTCGTACTAAACGATCCTGGTCGTCTGATTTCTGTACATCTGATGCATACTGCTTTGGTTTCTGGCTGGGCGGGTTCGATGGCTCTTTATGAACTAGCTGTTTTCGATCCATCTGACCCTGTTCTTGATCCTATGTGGAGGCAGGGTATGTTTGTTATTCCATTTATGACTCGTATTGGAATAACAAAATCGTGGGGAGGCTGGAGTATTACCGGAGATACCGTAAGCGATGCAGGTATCTGGAGCTACGAAGGTGTAGCCGCGGCGCACATCGTATTATCTGGTTTACTTTTTTTGGCAGCTATCTGGCACTGGGTCTACTGGGATTTAGATCTGTTTCGCGATGATCGCACAGGAAAGCCATCCTTGGATTTACCCAAAATCTTTGGGATTCACCTATTCCTTTCAGGAGTACTTTGTTTTGCTTTTGGAGCATTTCATGTAACCGGTTTATTCGGTCCCGGCATTTGGGTGTCGGATCCCTATGGATTAACAGGAAAGGTGGAACCCGTAGATCCGGCTTGGGGAGCTGAAGGTTTTGATCCATTCGTTCCGGGAGGAATAGCTTCGCACCACATAGCCGCAGGAGTCCTAGGTATATTAGCTGGTCTATTTCACCTTAGTGTTCGTCCCCCACAACGATTGTATAAAGCTCTTCGTATGGGAAATGTCGAAACCGTATTATCTAGCAGTATCGCTGCTGTCTTTTTCGCTGCCTTCGTAGTTTCTGGAACCATGTGGTACGGTTCTGCCGCCACTCCAATCGAGTTGTTTGGTCCTACGCGTTACCAATGGGATCAAGGATATTTTCAACAAGAGATAGATCGACGAATCCGTTCTAGCAAGGCTGAAAATTTAAGTCCATCTGAAGCTTGGTCTAAAATTCCAGAAAAATTAGCTTTTTACGATTACATTGGTAATAACCCGGCTAAAGGTGGATTATTCAGAGCAGGTGCAATGGACAATGGCGATGGTATAGCTATAGGTTGGTTAGGTCATGCCGTCTTCAAAGATAAGGGGGGTCATGAGTTGTTCGTACGCCGTATGCCTACCTTCTTCGAAACATTTCCAGTAGTCTTGGTAGATGGCGAAGGCATCGTAAGAGCCGATGTCCCATTCAGACGAGCGGAATCTAAATACAGTGTTGAGCAAGTAGGCGTAACTGTAGAATTTAACGGCGGTGAACTAGACGGCGCTAGCTTCAGCGATCCCGCTACAGTAAAGAAATACGCAAGACGCGCCCAATTGGGTGAAATTTTTGAATTTGATCGCGCTACTCTTAAATCAGATGGTGTTTTTAGAAGTAGTCCTAGAGGGTGGTTTACTTTTGGTCACGCCACATTTGCTCTACTCTTTTTCTTTGGTCATATCTGGCACGGTGCAAGAACCCTCTTCAGAGACGTTTTTGCTGGTATTGATCCCGACCTAGATGCTCAGGTCGAATTCGGAGCATTCCAGAAGTTGGGGGATCCAAGTACCAAGAGACAAGCTGTTTGAGTTGAAATTTTTTTTTATAAAGAGATTTCTGGTCTGGTAGGACTTCAAGAAAGAGAGTTCTTTTTCTTGCAATTACTGGTGGTACGACTAATTATTATAGAAAAAATTTCAGGAGATTTCTAATTAAACTAAGAAAAAATAAGTATGAAAGATATTTTCAAAAAAAAACTTTACGGTCGGTCAAATCCATGGAAGCACTAGTTTATACTTTTCTACTGGTAGCCACTCTGGGTATAATATTTTTCTCTATTTTTTTTCGGGAACCACCTAAACTGCCCACCAAGGACAAGTAAAAATCTATACTTAGATACTCAAAAAGGAAAAAAGGTAGTACTTGTCTTAGCCGCTCGCATCGGCGGACTCATGCAAGAGGGAAAAGTAGGACTAGTTGAAGACCTTCCTCGGTTGTTCCGGGAAGGTCTCTCAGTCTAACTAATCTTCGTGTTCCTCGAAGGGGTCTCTGAGATCTTCGGAGGGTTGACCGAAGGCAGTATACAAAGCGTGACCGGTGAAGCTGACAAGTGAACAAGATGTAGAGATAGCGACCGAAGTTGCAGTTTCCGTTGCTGTGTAACCTAAGAAATATTAATTCCCATGAGGTATAATAGTACACAAAGTCAGTAAAATTCAATCGATTGAATAAGCTCTATGGCTACAAAATTTGTTGATGATACCCCCAAGGGTAAACCCCGGGTTAGTCTCTTAGGAGTGATTTTGAAGCCACTTAACTCAGAATATGGGAAAGTGGCCCCTGGTTGGGGAACTACCCCTTTAATGGGGTTATTCATGGCCTTATTTGCTGTATTCTTAGTTATCATTTTGGAAATTTACAATTCATCTGTTCTTTTGGATGGGATTCCGATTAGTTGGTAGGAGAGAAGGGGTGGGTTAGTGCATTGGAACCCACCGCTGGAATAGCCGGGGGTTCCTGGACGAAGAAGAGTTCGGAGGAGTCAAAAAGGTAGTTAAATTGCGCGAATTATCCTCTGAAATATTTTGATATGGGTGTGTGACTCGCTGCCACCAGTCTGGTTCAATGAATAAATGATCTTTTGTTGAAGAAAAAGAAATATCTATCTATATAGATATTTCTTTTTCTTCAACAAAAAATTAGCTATCTTGCTGGGTAGTGGTTTGGTTATTAGCACCCAGAGCGCAAGAAACTATAATTTGCTTGGTAGGGTTCGAACTACGATTAATCCGCACCAATCTACCATTCAAACTTCGTGACAAAAACGGTTACTCGACGACAAGTATGTTACTTCGACGCTCGATCAAGCAACTGCAAAGAAGTTAACTATCTTTCAATTGAGAATAAAAGGGAGTGGGGTAAAACGATCATAATTATGCGAATTATCTGTTGTTTCACATATTTGCATGATGGTCGGAGAATTCTTGCCCATCAAGTTTTTTCACTTTTCAAGAGAAGGATTTACCGGAGTATAGTAGAGATCCAAGGTTCGTAGATGCTCCGATAATCAGATTGGAACGAGAAAAAAAATCTATCCATTGATTTATCCTGATTCATTAAGGATAGACCGAACGATAAGAGAAAGAGTTTTTCCGAGATGCTAGTCATATTCATTCCTCGCGTGAATGAACAAAAAAAGCTAACGCGGGATTGAGGCAAAACATGTTTCTGAGGTTTACGATGCAATCATAACGTGTCCATTTCTTTTATCTTAAAAGCATTTAAGAAATAAAAAAGTATAAAGTATTATCCTATTTTATCTTCATATCAAGTGCCTATTAACAGAATGGACGATTACTCAGATATATTTGTTTAAGCTGTGTGAGAGCAAAACCTCACGTACGGTTTATAGAGGGGGAGTTGGAAAAGCTTACCCACCTCGATAAGGTATACGATTGGTTTGAAGAACGCCTCGAAATTCAGGCAATTGCTGATGATATTACTAGTAAATATGTTCCTCCTCACGTGAATATATTCTATTGTTTGGGGGGAATTACGTTGACTCGCTTTTTGGTTCAGGTAGCCACCGGTTTTGCCACGACTTCTTACTATCGTCCGACCGTTACAGAAGCTTTTTCTTCGGTTCAATATATAATGACTGAAGTCAATTTTGGATGGCTGATTCGATCTGTCCATCGATGGTCAGCAAGTATGATGGTTCCAATGATGATTCCACATGTATCTCGTGTATATCTCACAGGAGGATTTAAAAAACCTCGCGAGTTGACTTGGGTTACCGGCGTTATTCTGGCTGTACTAACCGTATCTTTTGGTGTGACTGGGTATTCTTCGCCTTGGGATCAGATTGGTTATTGGGCAGTTAAAATAGTAACTGGTGTACCCGAAGCTATTCCTCTAATAGGATCTTCATTAGTAGAATCATCACGAGGAAGTGTAAGTGTAGGGCAATCTACACTGACTCGTTTTTATAGTTTGCATACCTTCGTATTGCCGCTACTTACTGCCGTTTCTATGCCAACGCATTTCCTGATGATCCGCAAACAAGGCATTTCAGGTCCTCTATGATTTAACACTTACAGACAAAATCAATTGATTCCTGGGTAATCAAAGGACTGATCTTAAAATCTAATTGTTTACGAGGTTGCTATTCCATTGCCGCTGATGCTTATCACTGAAATAGGTGAACGGTTATCTAGCGAATTGAATTCCTGTCTTAGACTATAGGGATAAATTTATTGAAGCGTTGAAGGAAAATTATTGGATTATGGGAGTGTGTGACTTGTTCCGAAACGCGTAGGCTACGCAGCTACCGAGTAGAACGCTGCTACAATCCAAAAAGTATTTCTCTTCCAGCTTTTTCTAGTTCAATTACTAGGATTTTCAACTCGGATAGATTTCAGGTTCTCTCTAATAAGTCAAGAGAGGAGATCTTTGTAGAATTCTCCCCATGATTGGATTTAGGAGGCTCCGTAAAACCCTACGTATATACTTAATCGGGTTCTTTATGAGTCTAAACTTTTACGGTATTTAGGACGCATCCATTCCCCTCGCATCCAAAAAAATTATCCATAAAAAACACCTCTTTTATGGTTCAACCGTCGGGGTAAAAGAATGATCCAAAGGGAGATATAGCCAAAGTTGTAACAAGTTAAGGTCCTATACCTTTTAGAATTGGCAAATCCATCAGTGATGAAGCAATATAAGATGTATGGGATACGAGATAATCCAAGAAGCTTCCTCATTAAATTATTAGGCTGACTCGGGTCATAAGCCACTTTACGAAATAATTTTTTTTTCTATGTTCCTCTAAAATATCCTCTCTTTCGAGGAAGAATATATATATATATATACTAAAAATTAAAAATAAGTACAAAACTTTCTACAAAATAATTCATTGCGGAGGAATAATATACCCAATGATTCGCTCGAGCCGTATGAGAAGAAACTCTCATGTTCGATTCTGGTGGGGGGTATAAAGTCCATCCCAATAACAAAGAAACCTGACCTGAATGATCCTGTTTTGAGAGCGAAATTAGCTAAGGGTACGGGACATAACTATTACGGAGAACCCGCTTGGCCCAACGATCTTTTATATACATTTCCTGTCGTAATTTTAGGAACAATCGCTTGTACTGTAGGTTTGGCAGTTCTAGAACCATCAATGATTGGTGAACCGGCAAATCCTTTTGCAACTCCTTTGGAAATATCACCTGAATGGTATTTTTTTCCTGTGTTCCAAATACTCCGTACAGTTCCGAATAAATTATTAGGTGTACTTTTGATGGCGGCCGTACCCGCTGGTTTGTTGACAGTTCCTTTTATTGAGAATGTTAATAAATTTCAAAATCCGTTTCGCCGTCCAGTAGCTACAACAGTTTTTATTATTGGTACTGCCGTTGCTGTTTGGTTAGGCATAGGAGCAACTCTACCAATTGATGGATCTTTAACTTTGGGATTATTTCAAGATTAGAACCTTATTAGTTCATTGATATGCACATATAGATTCTAGGGAATTATTGTTACAAAACAATATCTCCCTAGACTCGTTCCTTTTTGGATGAGCTATAAAAAAAAAAAATTATCGAAATGATTCTATTATTTTTTCTATTTATTATTTGACAACTAACTATATAACCAAAGCCGTATAGCTGCTTTTTGTCCGCATTCCCTTTACCAGAAATTTTCTAATTATTCGCTTTTGTTATTAATAAATAGCCCCATTGGTCAAGAGATGGGCTAAGTAGTACCATTCTGATAAAATACCGCTTATTCCTAATCTATGCACATCTCGCTACCGGGTAATTCTGCAGCAAAACGTTCCCATGAAGCTTTTGATACTTGATCTACGGATTTTTTTCCAGAACTCTTTAGTTTAAGCAAATCATCCCGACTATATTTAAGTAAATCATTTATCGTATGTATTTCAGCTCGTTTAAGACAATTAAAAGCCCTAGCAGGCGATTCAAGTTGATCAATGAATGTATTTGTAAGAATTTCTCTTGAATTCCCCACACCATCCAGCTGTAAAGATGATTTGGCTAAGTCTGAAGAATTCTGATTATTACCGAAGTGGGGGATATTAGAACCTCTCACGTGCAAGAAGGGGTTTAGTAAGGATATGAGTTTTTTAGAAGCCTTACATAAAGCTTCTTCAGGGGTCGGACTACCGTTAGTCCATATTTCCATAAATGATATCTCTCGCATTTCCGCACCACTCTCAAACGGATGGACACTATAATTTACGTTTCGGACAGGCATTGGTACAGCACCAACGGGGAATTCTCCATTTTGGTATCCTTTAAAATCTTCCGTACGATATCCACAATGATTCTCGATCTTCAATTCAATGTTTAGAGATATTGGTTGGACGATAGTAACTATATATTGTGAATCATCCAGAATTTTGACCGAAGAAGGTAATAATATGTCACCAGCGGTTACTCTTTTGGGACCTGTTACAGACAAAAAGGCTTTTTTAACATCGTTGGATTCACTTCTAAGTGCAGTTACTTTGAGATTGACTAAAACATCATGTATTGTCTCTTAAATACCCGTCATTGTGGAATACTCGTGAGCCACTCCCTCAGATTTTGCACTTGTTATACCTGCTCCTCTAACTTCTTCTAGCGGGGCTCTACGCATGGCAATTCCCACAGTACTTGCTTGACCCCTTTCAAAAGGGGAAACGACGAATCGGCCGTGATGAAGACGCTTACTTTCCGTTCTGGATTCAACACATTTCCATTGAATTTCCTGAGTATAGGTCATTGTTTCGTCCTTAAGCATGAAAACACCCTTGTTCGTTTAGTATGACCAGTAGTTAGACACGTCTCTTTCTGGGAGGTCTACATCCGTTGTATGGCATGGGAGTCACATCACGTACGAAACTAAGAATTATACCGCTTCTGCGGATAGCCCGTAGAGCGGTATCCCTACCTGGACCCGGTCCGCTCATCATAACCTCCGCCTGTTTCATACCCCGATCCATCGACGCTCGAATGGCATTTTCCGCCGCAGCCTGGGCAGCAAAGGGTGTACTTTTGCGGGTACCCTTGAATCCGCAAACACCGGCAGAACACCGAAGAATGACTTATCCTCGAACATCCGTGACTGTAATAGTGGTATTGTTGAAACTCGCTTGGATATGAATAATTCCTTTCTGGACTCCGCGTTTACCTTTACGGAGACGAACCTTTTTCAGAATTGTTTTTGATGTAGTTGATTGATTGTTCATTATGGAAGGTTTCTACTAATCCCTATTCTTTTTTTTTCATATCATGAGTCTCTACACTATCCCTGCCTTTGCTTATGCTTTGGGTTTTGACAGATTACCATGATTCGTCTACGTCTGCGAATCAGTCTACATTTCTCACATATTTTTCGAATAGAGGCACGAATCTTCGTAACTGTAGCCTTAAATTGGTTGGTTGAATCTATCTATCTAAAACTATCTTTCCCTTTTTCCTGCTAAATTTCGTATGGCAAAAATATTAGAAAACAATGAGGTTAAGGATAATAGCGATAGCCAAATTTTTTTTTTTAGGTACCGTTCGTTTGTCTATTTCTGAGACGGTAGGTGGTACATCCTTTAGTAAGATCATAGGGACTCAATTCGACCCTCACTCTATCCCCAGGCAATATTCTTATATAGTTACGTCAGATCTTTCCCGATATGTGAGTCGAAACATGGCATCCATTATCTGAACACACTCTAAACATGGCATTGGGAAGTGATTCTGTAACTGTACCTTCCATGTCAATAAGATTTTGTTTTTTGATCGTTCAAAAGAAATAAGCCTCCCATCTGATAGACAGATCTCATTTAGAATATTCCAGATTTGTTCACCAATGCCAATACTTAACAAAACCCCCCGGAGGCGTGGCTGTTGCATCAAATAACCGTCCATTGAAGGATGAGTTTTTTAGCAACTACCAAACGTGACATAAGATCTCTCCGCCAACCTTCTTTCGTCTAGCTTCTCGGTCGGTCAAAAGTCCGTAGGATGTTGATAGAATTACAATTCCCATACCTCCTAATATCTTTGGAATTCCCCGATGATCGGAATATATTTTCAATCCTGGTTTGCTAACACGTTTGATTGTTGTAATACATGGCTCTCTTTTTTTACCCTAATACTTCAGACTCACGTCCAGAAAATCTTTCATGTTTTCGGTATGTTCGGCAATCCCTTTAACAAAACCTTCTTCCAATAGAATTCTTCCGATACGTCTAGTCATTCTGGTAGCAGGCACTCTTATTGTTGCTTTTCTTCTCATATTAGCATTTCGTATAGCAGTGATTACGGTAGAAACGGTATCGTTAGTCATGATATTCTGATCAAAAGTTATTAACATTAAAATGATTCCTTTTTCTCATATATTACTTAAATCTTTTGTTATCACAAGCTTGGACACGTATATATGTCAAAGCTTGGGCAATTGGGGTAATAACTAGTAAGTTACGGATGTTCTACCATTACTTTTTTTATAAAACTTCTGGAGCTGATGAGACTATTCTGGCAGATTCATACTCTCTCAATTCCCTAGCTACTGGACCGAAAATTCGAGTTCCTCTAGGATTTCCTTCCTGATTTACAATAACAGCAGCATTGCCATCAAACCTCAGAATCATTCCATTATCTCGTTTCATTTCCCTACGAGTTCGGACCACTACAGCTCTAACAACTTCCGATCTTTTCAGAGGCATGTTGGGTACTGCCTCTTTCACGACAGCTATGATTATGTCACCTACATTTGCATATTTGCGGTTACCGGTACCTAGAACTCGGATACACATTAGTTTTCGGGCTCCACTATTGTCTGCTACGTCCAAATAACTTTGAGTCTGAATCATTTGTTGATCAGGAAATATCTAGATTTTTTAATTAGGAGAGAAAGGAAAAGAAAGAAATGGTGAGGGATTGAAAAGAAAGAGGAATAAAAAACATATATGTATCTCTATAGATGTATCTAGATTTTTCTATTTATCTTACTATTAATATCTATATAGATCGATATGTTTTTTTGGAGGGGTTAATTCTCAAATTTTGTTATCTGATGCTATCATGCGCATCGATTTTTGATTTGAAAGGATTGCTCTTTTTTTATCCACTGAATATCATAATCCCACAGTAGTCACTACTCGGGTCAATATAGGCATCTTGTGAGCTGCCATTTCCATAGCGGCTCTTGCTATGTCTTCCGACACTCCACCTGATTCATAGATTATTCGGCCTGGCTTGACTACGGATACCCAAAACTCTGGAGATCCTTTGCCCGATCCCATGCGTGTTTCAGCAGGTCTCATAGTGATTGGCTTGTCGGGAAAAACTCGTATCCATAGTTTACCGCCACGACGAGCATACCGTGTTATCGCCCTTCTTCCCGCTTCTATTTGTCTTGCTGTAATCCATGTGGGTTCCAAAGCTTGTAGAGCAAACTTTCCAAAAGCAATATTATTACCGCGATTGGAAATTCCTTTCAGTCTTCCTCTATGTTGTTTACGGAATTTTGTTCGTTTGGGGTTACAATCGATGGCAATTTATTCTTTCCATCTCTGATACAAAACCGGACATGGGGATCTTTTCCCAACCGGCTCCTTATGAATTCGATACCACCTCTTCTTCTACCTCTCTTTTATTTCCCTCCTTTTTTCTTTTACCTCAATTCTTCGTATATCAGATTCATTGATTCTTTTTGGAGAGAATTCCCAAAAAATATGAATCCCTGTCGAAATTATCCATGACGTTCACCTCGAAAAGATTTCTGTCACAGATGGAGAATTTTCATTTGGTATTGAATCCACGGGCGAAAATTAGCTCAAATACTTCTCTTTTGTTACCAAAAAAAGATTAGTGAAAAGATTAGTATCGATTTCGACTCAACGAAACGTAGGCTTCTTCCGCCATCCTATCTACCAAATCTACTCGATTTTTGAATACGATTCAGAAGTCTCCTCGTTCTTTTAGTCTCTTCAAAAAAAAAAAAAAACGTTTAGGTTCACCTCGGCGACGGAGCCCACTCCAATATCTAACTCGATGGGTCGTCCTTGTCAGCGCTCACCGAACTCGGAGCTCTTATGTAGTAGCATCATGAAAATCTTGCTACATCACATAGCTTCTCGGGTATTTTTTTATTAACCATACGATATCAAAGGGGTTAAAATTCTCCAGTTGCTTCTTCTTAATACCCATGGTATAGATTCCGGCTTCGCGGGAGAGGATCATAATCCCCTGCGCGTGGATTTTAATATCACGAAAGTTACTCCCATACCTGATACTTATTTTGAAAGCCCAGATATTTTTTTGTTTTGATGGAACGATATATTTTCACTATGGGTAGAGAGTTTTTGTTTGAACGAGTCGCACACTAAGCATAGCAAAGATTTATCAAAATTATAAAATTTAAGAAAAATAAAATTTTTTAATCCAGAGTGGAATGATGGTTTTGTGGGTTGCGACTTCCTTGCTTGTAAGATTATAAGATGAGTTCTTTTTTTTTTTATTCAGTATCCTGAAATATCCAAATCTTTATGCCTAAAACCCCATAGATTGTTTGAGCCGAATGATGACAGTATTTTATACGGGCTCTGATTGTTTGGAGAGGTACTCTACCCTCTCTAGCCCACTCGACTCGAGCCATTTCACTTCCATTGAGACGTCCTGCTATTTGTATCTTAATACCCTTATTACTAGTTCTTCCAATCGACTCGATAGCCCTTTTCATAGTTCTTCGAAAGGCAACCCTATTTCTTAATTGTGAAGCAACGTGTTCCGCTAGAATCTTTGGCTCCCCGTAAGGTTGAGTAACGTTATTCAAAGTTATTCTAATTTTTCGATTCCCAATACCTAGCATAGCTTCTATATCACGCTTTAACTGATCAGTTTTTAGATTTTGTTGTTCTATGAAAAAATCGGGAAATCCAGTATGTATTTCAATTCTAATAGGATCCGTTTCTCGTTGAATCTCTATATGCCCAATTCCGCCGTAGTTTGAGGAGTCTTTTACACTCCCCTCCACGTACTTTTCAATTAAGGTGCGTATTTTCCTATCTTCCTCGAGAAATTTTGGATAATCTTCCATTTGTGCGAACCGATAAGAATAATGCTTCTGGTTTACACCGAGTCGAAAACCGTGTGGATGAATCTTTCGTCCCGTACATTTATACTTATTCTCCGACTTTATCTTATATTAAATAAGTTTCTTTCTAATAAATGTTCTCTTTCAATATTGTTGATTCCTCGATAACCTTCTCTACCTTTAAGTCCTCTCTCTAATCGATCTCGATTTCGATTTAATAGTTATTCGACATGTGGGTTTTCTTATAGGGAAACCACGACCCTGAGCCCGGGGTCGAAACCTCTTCAGGTAGGTGGAATTATTTACTTGGACTTCACTAATGAACATATTTTTTTTCTGGAATCCGAGATTACTAGTCGCATTTGCAGCTGCGGAAAGAATCAATTGTGATATGATAGAACATGCTTTGTAAGGCATAAATTCGGGTGATACAAGTGCTTCTTCATATGAACAACCTTGGATCTGCTCGGCGACACGCCGCACTTTAGCAGCTGACATACGAATATTCTTTGTTGAAGTTTGCGCTCCTACATCTACATTTGAACCTCTTTCTTTCTCCATAGAAATTGATTTCCTAATCATCTGCGAGATCCTTTATCACTTTTAGCATGTCCCCGGAAATTGCGGGTAGGTGCAAATTCTCCGAGTTTGTGACCTACCATACGATCAGTTACATAGATCGGTAAGTGCTCTCGCCCATTATGAACAGCAATAGTATGACCGATCATGATGGGGACTATTGCAGAGGCACGAGACCAAGTTATTATTAACTTTTTTTCTCTCCGCACATTAAGATTTTCAATTTCTTTTATTAAGTGATTGGCTACAAAAGGACCTTTTTTTGATGAACGTGCCATAAACTACCCTCCTGCTTGGTATCCCCACTTGACTTGTCAACCACTTTTCTGGCGGCGAAGTATAAGTGGGTTACTATATTTTTTAGTTTTCCTGGTTCTTTTACCTAGTGCAGTACAACCCCAAGGTGTTGATGGATTTTTTCTCCCAATCGACGTCCTACCCTCCCCCCCTCCGTGTGGATGATCTACAGGGTTCATAGCTGCACCTCGCACCGTAGGACGTCTACCTAACCAACGTGTAGATCCAGCCTTCCCTAAGCCTTTACTATTTGTGTCGGTATTTCCAACTCGCCCTACACTTGCTAAACAATTTTGAAGTATTAAACGAATTTCGCCAGAAGGTAGTCTCAATGTAGCTAATCTACCTTCCTTGGCAACTACCTTTGCTGCTGCACCAGCAGCTCTGACCAATTGTCCACCTTTTCCAGGTGTCAATTCAATATTATGTATAGTCGTACCCAAAGGAATTTTGGTTGAAGTAGACCCCTTACTCTTATTGTATACCAAAAAAGGAGGCAGAAGTCTCTTCCCAAACCGTACAAGCCTCTTTCGAGGCATACGGCTTTCCAGATATGAACAAAGAACGAGCCTTTTTTTTTTTCCCGTTGTCGCTGAGCAACGTTTGCTATTAGTGTTATTGATAAACCTTCTAAAAAAAAAAAGACAGTTGGTTCTTTACTTTATCTATTCATATCCCAGGCTTCTTCGCCGGCACCTGGCTTTTTTTTGCAACAGGATTTATGACTTCATTGATTCGCGCTAACATTATAAAAATGTTATGAATAACTTAGGAAATATATTTTCTATTTTGTTTTGGAAGAAATATATATATATTTTTTTTTTTTTTTCACTCTGTAGCTTCAGTAGTGCCTCTAACCTTCACACCAAATGTCGTGAATTATACGTGCTTAACGTAAATTGGGTCTGTACACAGAGCGCCTCTAAAATCTCTCATCAGAATATTCCATAATTTCCATATTATTATACCTAAATAAGGTTAATATATATATATATATATATATTTTTTCATATTAGCCTTCTTTATCACCAGCTATCGTCCCTTCTCAGTCGTTACTCGCCCCAATAAGGTTTATTCTTTTTTTTTTTTTTTGAATTAGTGGTAGGTTAGTAGGATCGGCTTATATCCCAATCGACCTGTCTCAGAAAACGCGAATCAATTATTCAAATCGCACTCAGAGGTAAGGCATTTCCGTTTGAAATGGATGCTTGAGGGCCGGATGTTATTAGATCTCCAACTTCCATTCCTCGCGCATGTAATACATATTTTTTTTCACCATCTATATAGTTTATTAAACAAATATATGCGTTTCGATTAGGATCATATTCAATACTTGCTACTTTTCCCAAAACACCTATCTTGTTTCGTCGAAAATCAATTCTACGGTATAAACGTTTATGACCTCCTCCCCTGTGTTTGATAGTCATTACTCCTCTATTATTACGCCCACCTTTAGATATACTATGACAGGTCAACTTCTTTTCAGGTTCTGACCTTGTTATTTCGCCAAAACGTGAAATAGCTCGATTACGTGTCCCGGGTGTATATGCCTTATAAAATCATAGAGCCATACTTTTTATTCCTCTTCTTTTTTTACTTTAATTAGCAACAATTTTGAATCATTGGTTGAAAAATAATGGGATAGAATAATTATCTTGAAGTGTAACAATCATTCTTTTTCGGCGTGTATAACCAGAAAATCTCAATCTATTACTAGCTCTTTGTTTCTTATTTTTACTAGGCAAGCAAAGACTATTAATGCTTCTCACTTTCACATTGAAAAATTTTTCAACCCAGCTCTTCATCTCAACCTTTGTTATTTCAGGATTTACATCAAAAGTATATTGGTTGTTTTGTAACGAACGAATAGATTTTCCAGTAAGTACTTGATTTTTAAATATATCCATAGTATTTCCCTTCCCGTTCCTTTCTTTTCTTTTTCTCTACTTTTAGAGTTCCTGTATAGTTTACTAAAATTTTCTTAAAATAGAGCAAAGAAAGAAAAAAAAATTATTAAGTCTTAAGAATAAGTTGTCTTTTTCTTTTTACTAGTGGTTCTTTTTTTTTTGCATCCAACAGGAGTTGAACCTGTGAATTCGCCAATTATGAGTTGGGTGCTTTAACCGTTCAGCCATGGATGCTATCTATCCTTTTTTTTTTTACCAATAGATATATAATATTATATCACAAGAAAAAAATCAACTTAAAATATTTCTATC
>ERZ1034415.19-NODE-19-length-40192-cov-38.825099_pt1 | contig 40192 bp, 52 predicted proteins | sample MGYA00520582_ERZ1034415 | MGnify/ENA primary metagenome ERZ1034415 (study PRJEB33736, sample SAMEA104288483) | Azolla nilotica | place: Sudan | collected 1982 | study: EMG produced TPA metagenomics assembly of the PRJEB19522 data set (Is there foul play in the leaf...
TATATTCTGCCTCACCTATCACACTTGTCAATACCCCACCACCTCAATCCTTACAAAATTACCTAACTTTCATCTTCCAAAACACCACTGCGAATCATCAATTGTGGCCAAATTAACAGGAAAAATCCCATCCAAATTAGTACAGGTATAGCAACAAGAATTGTCAACCAGATGATTTTACATATTAACCAGCTACCACTTATCAAAATCACCCCTGTGAGCATTATTGACCAGGGTTGACACCACCAACGTTTATAACTCCAGGGGCTTATCAGCTTTTTTTCAGACATTGTTTGTAGTTAAAAAAGGTTTTTATCAAAATAAAGACAAAATGCAAGGAGTTCAAAAAAGCAGGAAATGATTAGTAGTAGGAATTTAATCCACTACAACTTGATAAAATTTAGCGTCCATCAGGATTCCATTTTTCTAAGGTTATATATTGATTCAGCACCAAATCCAAAGGCTCGATTACACCGGTGTAACTAGACACACGGAACCAATAAACGGGACTAGTAGTTTTGTCTGGGTGCTTTTCAAACACGCTCACTATATAAAAAGGTGCATCACGTGTGGGAGAATTATCGACATCTGCTGCAACTCGTATACTTCCCCTAGAAAGTCTTTCAATTTCTCGTGCTTTGCGCTGCACTTGTGGCAGATTCCACACCAGATTGAAGGCTTTCTTTTCGTCTATGGTTCTGGTAGCTTTATCTGTTTTAGCCGAAGCTGGTAAATAAGCTAATTGCTTATGACTATGGATTTCCTGACTATGGCCAATGTTTTCAATGCTTGAATATCCTCCTAGCAGTCCTAGAATAAATGACGCAATTAGAGGGTAATGATTAAATTCTTTCCTGCTATTACCCCTAAACATAATGATGCACCTCCGTGACTATATAGTTTTGATCCCTGTATAAATATAATACCAGGGGTTAGACCCCCTATGTCTAGTCTTGACAAGAGTGTCAATGTTATTGTACGTAGCTGGTTTAGATTTGGCGAACATTTTCTTAACCTCCTTGAGCCACAAAATAGGATAGACAATACCGATCCCCACCTCATACCATCCTATAGCTGAACTGAGATTTTTGGGTAGGTGTCTGAGTCTTCATAGCCATGATCCCCATTCACAGCCATTTCCCAAATAGCTATGAATAAGCACTATGAAAATTTATAATTATTGTGGTTTTGATAATAAATTGTTCTACTGAATTAGGTTGAAATTTTTACTTTAACAACCTAAGAAAAAATCCCAGAGTATGGTAGATGTTTGGCAACGATAAACCCTGATCAAATCAAACTGAAAGCAATTTTAAAAGGGCTAATTTCCTGGCTTTAGTTTAATTTTCATTAACTAAATCAATTTCAAATCTGTATAATATTATTTTATTGAGGACAGTCTATTCAAAAATACGCGGTTATGTATTATGACGGTGAATAAGGTTTTAAAAACTTCTCACCATCAAAATGGATAATATCCTCAGGTGCATCAGCAATTCAAACCTCTGTTTCTCAGGCGATATCTGCTGTAAATTTACGAAAGGTATCTCGATTTCTGGTTTATTTGATTTAGAAATGTATGTTGGCATTTGCTACACAAGTAACTATAATGGCAGCGATGATTGTATGGAAAGTTGGTGTTTATCTATTTCATTTACTGAAAACCGAAAATCAGATTTTAAATAATCTCTTACACTTCGAGCCAAGTGAAAAGCAAAAAATGGTGGAACTGCATTACCTACTTGATTAAAACAAGTCGTTTCTGTCCCAACAAGTTCAAACCAGTCAGGAAAACTTTGTAACCTAGCAGCTTCTTTTTGCAATAAGCATCTTCATCTAACGTCAGGAAGTTTAATTCTGTGCATATCACCTGTTACACCAGCTAAGTTTCTACAGGTTAAAGTTCTTGCTGGTTTATCTAAATGTAGATCACAAGGACATTTGCAAAAAGAAGCTTTTTCATACTTGGCTACATATTCATCCATGTTAGATGTGAGCAATTTTGATTCTGGAGGAGAGTGAAAAGCCATTTATTCTAAAGCTTCTCCTGCACTAATTTTAGTTTTCTGTATATTAGGAAATTTAAATTTCCCTTTATGTCCTACTACTATCAGACATTCCTGATTTTGAGGAACACTGAAATTAACAGCATTTAATAATTTCCAGTCTATGATGTAATCTAAATTTTGTAGAGATTGGATAGTTTCATCCAAGTACCATTTACTTTTATAAAATAGACCCCGAACATTTTCAAATTACTTTTATAAAGTAGACCCCGAACATTTTCAAACAGCCAAATATCTGGACAAAGTTTCTGAACTGCATTAATGAAAATCGGAAAGGCATCCCTTGTATCTTCTAAGCCTTTTTGGTTTCCACCTACACTAAAAGGTTGATAAGGAGAACCACCTATAATGAACCCAGATTTCGCACTTCATTTTGTAGTACATTTACATGTGTAAAGAAATTAAAAAAGGCTACGTAGCAAACACATACTTGAAATAGTAAAAAAATAGACAATACAATAAAAATTGCCAAGAACTTGGAACTGGTAGGTATTGACAATAAATTCAGAATAAAAGATGAGAAAATGAATGTAAATGAGCCTGAATTAAATAAAAACACCCAAAAATATGAATTACCAAAAAGAAGAGTTTGAGAGGAAGAACTTGGATCACTTGGGAATAATAGCAGGAATAATAGATTAGATAGGAATTCTAGAAAAAATGAATGAGATATTCTTAATAGATAGTAGAGGGAAAGTGAATACAGCAGAAATAGTCAAAGCAATCATTCTGAATAGACTAGGTTTTGTATAGAGACCATTATATTTATTTCCTCAATTTTTTGAGGAGAAAGCCATAGAACATTTATTAGGAGCGGGAATTGAAGGCGAAGATTTAAATGATGGTAAAATAGGCAGAGTAATGGATAAGCTATACAAATATGGATTAACTAAATTGTTCCTAATAATTGCCTTAGAAGTATTAAAAAAATATGGAGTAGCAACCAAATATTCCCATTTGGATCCAACCTCATTGCGTTTGCATGGAGAGTATAATAATTGTCTAAATAATTTAGGACAAGAATTAGGAATGAACCGAGAAAATCCGATTAATATCACACAAGGATATTCTCATGACCATCGTCCAGACTTAAAACAATGTATATTAGATTTAATAGTAAGTAGTGACAGAGATATACCCTTATTTTTCAGAGGAGCATCAGGAAATGAATCAGATAAAGTAGTATTTGCTTAAATCTTGGTGGAGTATGACAAACAAATAGATTTTGAAAGTATAATGCTTGCTGATAGTGCATTATATAGAGAAAGTAATTTAAAATTAATGTCGAACATGAAATGGATAAGTCGAGTACCTTTATCCATTAAAAAAGCCAAAAACTTGGTCAAAGCATTTACCAGTACAGAACTGAAACCAGGTGAAATCAAAGGATATAACTATCAAGAAGAAAAAGTATTTTATGGGGGAATATAGCAAAGATAGCTATTGGTAGAAAGTGCAGAGGGAAAAAAAGTAGACTTAAAGAAATTAACCCAAAGCATTCAAGAGGAGTTTCTAAAACTTAGTAGACAAGTAGGTAGATTAGTCAAGGAAGAATTTGAACAGACATAGTTAGCGGAATTAAAAATTAAAGAACTGGCAGCAAAATTAAAATATCATAAAATGTCAGACTTAGAAATTACTAAGAGATTAAATAAAGGACAAACAGTAGTTTGTCAAGTAAGAGGTAAACTAATAGAAAATCAGGAGTTAATCACCCAATATCATAACTCTTATGGTCGATTTATTTCAGCAACGAATATTTTCGAGACAACCGAATTAGAAACCATATAAATATCGAGAATATATAAAGAACAGCAATTAACAGAAAGAGGATTTAGATTTATCAAGGACCCGTTATTTTTCGCCGATAGTCTTTTTGTAAGAAATCCAGCAAGAGTAGAGATAATGATTATGTTAATGGCACTGTGTCTTTTGGTTTATAATCTGGGACAAAGACAATTAAGAATCTCGTTAAAGACGCAAAAAGCTACAGTTAAAAATCAACTGAATAAACCTACAGAATCCCCTACTTTACCTTGGATATTTCAGAGCCTGTGCGTTGGGTGGGTTCCCCGACTTGGAGCAACTGGCGTATGTTTTCAAGGGATTCATCTTCTGATTACACAAGGAGTTGATAGGATTGTGAACTTGACAAAAGTATTATTTATCTTCTTAGTTTTCAAATCTTTAATTCACTATTGCTCAAGTCTCTAATTCACTATTGCATAGTCTTATATTTTTATAAGTGATTAAAAAATTCGAATTAAACTTAAACATTGTTGTCTAACTAGCTTTTTTTACAAAAAAATAAAGCTGGAACTTTGACGTGCACAATTTATATTTTCATGGCTACTGGATTCTTAAAAACTATAGTTCTGAATTGCCTGTAAATGTAGTTGATTCATGTTACTTATTGAAATGCGAAATGTGGGATTACAGTTGCTGGTGGTAATTCTGTTTCAGGTGTGAGAAATACTTGAGTACAGTTTCCCTTTAGTTTTTTTTATATGTTGCACAGGAATCAGTATCTATTCCAAAGCCATGAGTTTCAAAACCTTGTGCTTGAAATCCCAAGGATAAGCCACCATAACCAGCAAATAAATCTACCACTAATGGACTACGAGATAACGCAGGTTTAAGTAAATTGTTGAGATAATCCGAGTAGCTCATCCTGGGTTAAATTTCTAGAGTTTCTTATTTAGATTTCATCTGCTTTTTACCTAGCTATAACTTCTCGCACCAAAGCTGCTAATTGATCAGCACTATCGGGAACTGCGATCGCTTTGGCATTTTCTCCCATCTTGGCCAATTGTGCTGGTGACTGCAATAAATCTAAAACCCGCTGTTGCAATATCTCCAGTGTCAACTCTGACTGTTTAAAAGTTAAAGCTGCACCAACCTCAGTAAAAACAGCAGCATTATAAGATTGATGATCTTCCGCTGCAAAAGGATAAGGTATTAAAATTGCTGGTGTACCACACACCGCTAATTCTGTTAAACTCCCAGCACCAGAACGACTGATAGCTAAATTTGCACGGCGCAACAAAGCCGCCATGTTATCGTAAAAAGGTAAGACTCTATACTGGGGATGTTGTAAACTTTCCGCTTCTGGATCGTTATCACCTGTTAAATGGACTACATAAGCACCAGCATCAAACCAAGCTTGAGCCGACTGACGCACCAATTTATTGACAGCTACGGCACCCTGACTACCACCAAACACGACAATTAGGGGAACACCGTTAGGAATTGGCAAGTCTAGGCCATTATCAACTGCTGGATGGAGGAATTGAGAACGGACAGGAGTACCCACACAGACAGTTTTACCACCAGGTAAATATTTAGAAGCGACTGCAAATCCCACAGCTACTGCACTACACCAAGGGCCAAAAAAGCGGGTAACTTTACCAGGTAAAGCGTTAGACTCATGAAAAACAACAGGTAAACCCAAAGAACGCGCTGCTATGACTGCAGGCCCAGCAATATAACCACCAGTGGTAAATATTCCTTGGAAATTCCCCTGTTTGAGAATACGTCTCACTGCTAAAATTGAACCTATGAGTTTCAACAAGATTGGTACCGACGAAAGACTCAGACCTTGCTGAAAACCTTCAATAGTAATGGTATTCAGAGGATATTGCTCAGGAACGAGTTGAGTTTCTAGTCTATTCGGAACACCAAGCCATTCAATTTTATATTCTTGTAATTTTTCTGCTAATGCGATCGCTGGGAATAAATGTCCACCAGTCCCACTAGCAGCTATGAGTAATTTTATGGGTACTTTTGCCATTCAAGCTATACCATTTAGCGCCTAGCTTATCTTAAACTTGAGATTCTGTTTTGGGTAACTGGGTTTTCAATTGATTGATTGCCCTATCCACTAAAATCAAGTTATCACAGAATAGTGGACTTAATCCTCACTTACTTATAAACAAATTCCTGACCTTTGGGGAGCAAATCAGTAAAATCTTACTAATGACTAACATTATTCCTTTATTAATGAAACACAACAAAACATTTCCTCTGGGTATTTCCCTGGTTTCGTTCCTACTAATACTTGGCTTCAGTAGTAATGAGCAATTTGCTCAAGCTGCTACACCAGAAAATGCACCCGCAATACTGAAAAACCTGCTGACTCAAATTGATACAGCTTCTAGTCGGGGTGATGTTAACAGTGTTATGCAATTTTACAGTCCCAATTTCACTCATGGCGATGGCTTAAACCGCCAAACTTTGGAACAAGCATTGACATCTTTCTGGAAGCGTTATCCCCAATTAAGCTACAGCACACGCCTACAATCTTGGAAATTTGAAGGGAATACTATCATTGCCGAAACTGTCACCAAAATTACAGGTTTACCTTCTGCTAACAGCAATAATTTGGCTCTCAACGCCACAATTACTTCCCGTCAACGTCTTGCTGGTACAAAAATTGTGTGTCAAGAAATTTTATCAGAACGCACTCAACTTACTTCTGGTAACAAAGCACCCCAAGTAGAAATTAAATTACCTCAACAGGTTAAAGTTAGTCAGCGATATAGCTTTGATGCTATTGTCCAAGAACCATTGGGTAATGATTTCCTGTTCGGGAGTGCATTAGAAGAAACCATTCAACCCACTAAATATCTCAGTCCTACACCTGTAAATTTAGAATTACTCACTGCTGGTGGATTGTTTAAAACCGGACGCGCTCCATCTACACCTGGTCATCAATGGATTTCTGCTGTTATTCTTCGTAATGATGGCATGACAATGATTACTCAGCGTTTAGTGGTGAAAAAATAATAAATTAGTCAGTAGTCATTAGTCTTTGTAAATCAACAAATGACAATTGACATCTGACATTTAATCTGACATTTAATATGATGTTAGTTTAAATACCAATCATCTCCATTGGGGGTAGTAATTGGTATTGATGATTGAGAAGCGTAATGATCAAACAAACTAAGTGTTGTTAGTAATAATGCAAATGTGGTATAGTTTATGACCTATGTAAACAACCAAATCGTATTAATCACCGGTGCAAGTAGCGGAATTGGTGCGTCTTGTGCTAAAGTCTTTGCTCAAGCTGGTGGAAAACTGATTTTAGCAGCCCGACGGTGCTATCGCTTGCAAGAATTTGCCAAGACCTTAAATTTACCAGATGACAAAATCCATTTATTGCAACTTGATGTGTGTGATCGCACGTCCGTCGAATCTGCTATTTCTAATTTACCCCCCTATTGGTCAAAAATCGACATCTTAATCAACAATGCTGGTTTAAGTCGCGGTTTAAATAAACTATATGAAGGCGATTTCCAAGACTGGGAGGAAATGATTGATACTAATATCAAAGGTTTACTCTACCTTACCCGTTACGTAGTTCCCAGTATGGTAAAACGAAATCGAGGACATATCATTAATATCGGTTCTATTGCGGGACATCAAACTTACCCCGGTGGTAATGTTTATTGTGGTACAAAAGCTGCAGTCAAAGCTATTTCTGAAGGTTTAAAACAAGACTTGTTAGGTACTCCTGTGCGTGTGAGTTCCGTTGACCCTGGAATGGTAGAAACAGAATTTAGTGAAGTACGATTTCATGGGGATACAGAACGAGCTAAAAAGGTTTATGAAGGTGTTACTCCCCTTACCCCTGATGATGTTGCTGATGTCGTATTTTTCTGTGCCACTAGACCTACTCACGTTAATATTAACGAAGTCATACTCATGCCAGTTGATCAAGCTAGTGCAACTTTAGTAAATAGAAAGTTGTAGATAACCTCTCTATTCAGGAGAAAATTACCATGAATAGCACCAAAAAGTTAGGTGTTTTTACTGGTGCAAATCGGGGTTTAGGATTTGAAGCATCTCGGCAATTAGCTAAAAATGGATATCATGTAATCTCACCAGTCGAGATGAAGCCAAAGATCAAAAGGCAGCGGAAACATTACAAAATGAAGGATTAAGTATCACATTTCATCCTTTAGATGTTACCAGTTATGAAAGTTTCCAATAATTAGCAGATTTCATTCAAAAAGAATTTGGTAAACTCGATGTTTTCATTAAAAATGTAGGTATCTTGCTAGATTGGAGAGATCAAGGGAATAGCATTTTCGATACTCAAATAGAAACACACCATAAACATTGGTTTCCAATGTTTATGGTGTGTTTCGAGTTAATAAGGCTTTATTTCCCTTGATGAAAGCTCAAAACTATGGAAGAATTGTTAATGTTTCTTCTGGGATCGGACAATTAACACATATGGAAGGTGGATATACTGGATATCGTCTTTCCAAAACTGCGTTAAATGCTCTCACTCCAATTTTAGCAAATGAATTGCAAATCAATAATATTTTGGTTAGTTCTGTTTGTCCTGGATGGGTAAAAACTGATATGGGAGGTTCAGCAGCACTCCCTACCCCATAAGAAGGAGTTGATACTATTATCTGGTTAGCAACTCTTGCAGATGGAATTCCTACGGGTAACTTTTTCCGAGATCGTCAACCGATAGCTTGGTAACTGGTAAGTATCTCAACTTTGAGAAACAAAATACCCAGATATCTGAAGAATCTCAAAAATTAGCTTCTTAGACTTCTGACATTTCTGAAAATAACTCTAGAACAGATTAGAAGTCTGAGATTTTATAGTGTAGATAATCTACTCGTCTATTCATAGACTAGGGAGCATCCCAAATGTGTAAGTTTATTTTTATCTGAATCTTATAACTTATCCAAGGTATGAAATAAATGAAGCGCGTATCGCTAACGCGTAGCGTCCGATAGGGATAGACGGAAAGATAGCGAAGGAAAGAGAGCCTCAAAGGGTTCTTGAATTAGGGTAAAACATAAATTTGTAAGTCATGTTTCCGAACACAAAAGCACGAATAAGCGCAGGTTCTACATCAGTGGATATAGTTCCTTCAGATGGACTGAAAGTTAAAGCAGAATGTTTACGGTTATTAGTGACTTTAAAATGAAATCGTGCTAAAATGCAATCAATCTCAGGTTTTATTGATACTTATCTGAAACTTAATTAGTCAGAAGAACAGATATCTTAAACCAAATTAAGTTCATTTAAACAAGAATAACAGGAGAAAGTTATGCAAATCGTTACCAGTTGGATGGAACAGCTTATTGAGCAGGGTATTGATCAAGGAATTCAACTAGAGAAAGATTTAATTGTTCGTTTAATCAAGCCTAAATTAGGTAAGCCTGACCCTCAATTTTAAGCTCCAGTGAGAGAATTAGGAATTGAAAGTATTTAGGAGAAACTTTATTAGATTTCTCAAGGGAATAGGATTTGCAAGATTGGCTCAATGAGCTTAACATTTAACTGGTTAACAATTAAAATCAAGCAGTTAAATTTTTCAATCTGGAGTGGTTCTTCCTCTGCTGAGTTCACCTTTACCAACTATTAATGCTCTCAAACAACCTACCAGTGATGCTTCTTGGGTAGAGCAAGCGATCGCAAATTTAGATATTACTTTACTCGATCACTCCCACTGTGAACGCAAAGGAGTTAACAGTGATTGCACGGGAATAACTAGAACACTTTGAACTAGTTAACCAATGGTTGGAACGTCGCAACATTCCTTTTGCACCCCTATCAGAGCCTCCCTAGGGTGCAGGTTTAAAAGTACAAGTTAGAAGAAAAGAACCAGATCAATTTTTAGATAATTTACTCGTAATGGGTTTAATTGAAGTACGCAGTCATGAATGTTTAGGATTATTAGCTGCGGACTGTCCAGAAGTAGAATTAGCTAAATTTATCGTGGTTTAATGGCATCAGAAGCCGGACATTTTGGAACATATTAGATTTTAGCCGATACCTAATTTTGACCGAGAAAAGGTGATGCAACGATTGGATGAATTAGGGATTTTGGAAAGTGAAATATTAGCAACTTTACACCCAGAACCGCGAATTCATAGTTAGAATACCTGGGAGTAACTGAATTTACCTCAAACATCGAATTGCTTCTAATAAACCTCTGGCTTTATTGAGAGTTTCCTCATATTCTTTTTCTGGTTCGGAATCAGCGACTAAACCTGCACCAGCTTGAACAGTAACAGTTTGATTATGTAACACCATAGTTCTGATAGCGATCGCACTATTTAATTGTCCCTCAAAATCATAATATCCATAGACACCAGAATATACACCTCTGCGGGTTAGTTCTAATTCATTGATAATTTCCATAGCGCGAATTTTTGGCGCACCGCTAACTGTACCCGCAGGAAAACAAGCTTTTAATAAATCCCATGCGGTTTTATTTTTCGCTAATTTCCCTACCACATTACTGACAATGTGCATAACATGAGAATAGCGTTCAATTATCATTAATTCATCAACTTGAACAGTGCCATTTTCACATACTCGTCCTAAATCATTGCGTCCTAAATCAACTAACATGATATGTTCTGCAACTTCTTTAGGGTCTTGAAGTAAATCTGCTGCAAAAGCCTCATCTTCCTGGGTAGTTTTACCTCTGGGTCTAGTTCCCGCAATCGGTCGGACAGTGGCGATTATTCCCCCTTCTTCATCTCGTTCTGCTTTTACCATCACTTCAGGACTAGAACCGATAATTTGCCAGTCCTGGAAGTTAAAATACGCCATGTAAGGTGAAGGGTTAATTTGGCGTAGGGAACGATATAAAGCAAAGGGATTTTCTGTATATTCTGTGGATAGACGTTGAGAAATCACGACTTGGAAAATATCACCTGCTTTGATATATTGTTTAGCTTTTTCCACACTAGCACAAAAATCGGGACGGGTAAAATTGCTGATATATTCTTCTATTCCAGCTTTCGGTTTATTTTGGGGGGATGTCCAAGGGAGTTGGGTATTTTGTGGTGATAAAGGTAAAGATAACTTACTCACCATTTGTTGGATGCGATCGCTCGCTTTTTGATATCCTGCTGCTAAATTATAAGTATTCCTTAAATCAGCGTAGGCGATCGCCCAGATTTTTCGCTTCACCTGGTCAAAAATTAACAGTTGGTCTACTTGCATCCATAACCCATCAGGGATATTACGCTCATCTTGAGGATGAATTGGTACACGCGGTTCAATCCAGTTAATCAATTCATAACCCCAAAACCCAAACAGTCCTCCAATTCCTGAAGGTAACTGTGGTAATTTTACTGGGTGATAAGGTGCTAAACAATCAGCTAGAACAGTAAAAGGATCACCTGTAAAAACTTCCTGGGAACCATCGCGGTGTGTTTGAGTAGTTTTATCTCCCCGCGCTTCCAAAATCCACAGCGGATCACAACCAAGTAAACTATAACGTCCTACCTTTTCTCCACCTTCCACCGACTCCAGCAAAAAGCTATAAGGTTGACCTGCACAAACCTTGTACCAAGCAGAAACAGGGGTATCTAAATCAGCGACCCATTCTTGATATACAGGGACAAAATTACCTTGTTTTGCTAGTTCTGTAAATTGCTGGAAATCGGGGAATATCATAAATAAGAAGTTCAGAATACAGGAGTTCAGGAGTTCAGAATACAGCCGTTTACAATTTAGGATTCTAAAATATTTTGAAATTATTACGTAGGGTGGGCATTGCCCACCCCAGGATGCAAAATAGGTAGATTGACTAATAATGGGTAATTGGTAAAAGTTTATTTTCTTACCCATTACCAATCACCTAAACACTATGCATCGTGAGTAGCTTTACCACTGAATTTGAGTTGTGCAGGACTGGGGTTTTGTCCAATTCTGCGGGGTACGTGCCGAACTTTATCACGACCGGCATTTACCTTCTCAGGGAACACTCCATCAGCAGGGTGGATGAAAGAGGTTTCACCACTGGGGAGGATCCGGTAAATTTTATAGTCTGTGATCTTGAATTTGCGGAGTTGAGCGCCTAAAGCGATACCATACTCCTTGCGAGCTAAGTAAAGCAAGTTTTCGCCCTTCAGCATTCTAGCAGCACCACCGGTGGGCATTTCAAACACTTGCTCTTTGGGGCTAGTCCAAGTGATAGCATACTTTTCTTCTACTTCTGCTTTTTTGAGTAGACCGCCAGTGCTACCACCAAATAGGGGGGTTTGTCCAGTAAGAGTTGCCATAAGGTTAAGGTTCTCTCTCAATGTTTTTAGGGCATAGTAACACCGTAACCTAACTTATATTGTGATCACGTTATAGACTGTAACAGTTTTTAGTGATTTGATCATGGTATGTTTGTTCAAACAGTTATCATGTCTGTTAAGACAACGAATGGGGAATAGAGATAGCAACTATCACCTGTCACCTCCTCTCACCTGCTTTAGCACTAACAAAGCCTGAAGTGTAGCTTTAACAATTCCATCATATTGGGGTAGAGATAGGTAAACCTTTTTAGCATCTTCTCGATTTATACCTAACAGACCCAGTTGATTTTCTGGCTGTTTTACTAAAACTTTACCTTCAGTATTTTTGATTCTTAACTCTGAACCAGCAATATTTTGATAAATTCCACAGGTGTATTGACGCTGGTTATATTCAAAGTTGGTACGTTTAGATAGGGTTGGTCTAATAAATAATTATTCCACCTGTTGAGGCAGTCTGACTCCGATTAATTCCATTTCAATGGAGATTGAACCACCACAGTTATTTTCTCTAAGTTTATAAGCGATATCAACTCGCTGTGGTAGGGGGAAATAGTCGCGCCAACGCCACGCGATCGCCTTGATTTTATACTGTTGATTGTCGATAGTTTGGGCTAAAGTCAATTTAATATGACCTTTACCAAAGATTTGCTGTTCAAGGACTTGTGCATTAGCAGTCCAAAACACCGGATCAGGATTGTCGATACCGCAAGGATGGAGAAAATTTAATTCTTGATATAATTCCTGATTAATTTGGTTGAGATTTACTTGAGTATCAATTTTCAGCAGTGGTTTGAGGTGTTGGAGTTGTAAACACTGATTTGCAAACTCAGATAAACGCGATCGCAACGCCAGTAAATTATCTGCTGGTAAAGAAAACCCACCCGCTGCTTTATGTCCTCCGTGTTTCCGGAGTAATTCATGAGAATATTCTAAAGCCTCAAAAACATTAAATTCAGGTGTTCCCCTGGCAGAACCACGAATAATAGTTTCATCTTCATAAGTGCCAATGAACACAGGAACACCGTAGCGTTCTACCAAGCGCGAAGCGACAATACCAATTACACCATGATGCCAATGATCTTTGATAACGACTAATACGCGGTCTTTTTGCAAAAAGTTTACATACAAATCTTCAACCAGTGCGATCGCCTCCTGTTCGATTTGTTCGCACATTTGCTGACGTTGGATATTTATTTGTTCACACTGCATTGCTCTTTCTAGAGCCAATCCCATATCATCAGTAGTCAGCAATTCTATCACAGTCTGCGGGTTGCCAATTCTCCCAACTGCATTAATGCGTGGGCCCAAGCGAAACCCAATATCCTCCGGCTTTAAAGATTTTGGATTTTGGGAATCAGAATTATTTTGAATTTTGAATTTTGAATTTTGAATTGTTTCACTTGCTTGCACTCCAGCAACTTGAATTAAAGCTTGTACCCCAGGTAAAGTAGATTTAGGTAAATGCTTTAATCCACGTTTCACCCAACGACGATTTACACCAATTAAAGGGGCTAAATCTGCAATAGTCCCCAATGTAAACAAAGCTAACATTGGCTGAACTAGACCTTTAAGTTCTCCCAATTGTTGGGCTGAACAGACTGCTAAAATATAAGCTACACCAACACCAGCCACACTCCGATAAGGTGAAGACTCAGCTATTAACTTCGGGTTAAGAATTGCATTAGCTGGCGGTAATTTTTGGGGAATGTCGTGATGGTCAGTGATAATTACCTTTAGACCGAGTTCTCTAGCTCTAGCGATTGGTTCAAAAGCAGAGATACCATTATCAACAGTGAGAATTAATCCTACCCCTTCACCGTAGAAGTCTTCAACAATGCGTTTATTAATTCCATAACCTTCATGCATCCGGCTAGGGACAGCATAATCTACATCCGCACCCAAAGCACGGAGACTCCGCAATAGTAACGCGGTACTAGTCATACCATCTGCATCATAATCTCCACAGATCGCAATCTTCTCTTGATGAGTGATCGCATTGGCCAATAATTCTACACTGACTGCTAAATCTGGGAATTCTTCCAAAGGAGAAGGTAAACTTAAACTCTCTGGGTCTATAAATCTTTGTACTGCTTCTGGTGTTTGCATACCCCGATTAATCAACAACTGACTGATAATAGGGGATAAATTAGTTAAACTTGCCAACTTTTGAGCTAATTCGGGATTATGTAGGGCGATTTGCCAGCGTTGATTAGGTAAGCATTTGGTAGCTTGGTATTTAGTCATTAGTGATTTTCTCTCCTGTTCCCTGTTTCCTGTTTCCTGTCACCTGCTATACTTGAGACTTTAAAATATTTTATAGATTCAAAGATCAAAATAAGAACTTGACAGCACCGATTTCGGAACAGCAAAGTTTTCATCACACATTAAATCATGAAGATTTATCAATCTCATACTTGGCCATCAACAGTTGAAGAAGCGACAACTATTCAAGAAACTCTGCGTAATCAAGTTATTACCACAGATCAACTAAACACACCGATTCAGCACGTTGCTGGTGTGGATCTGGGTTTTCTAGAATGTGGTAAAATGAGCCGTGCAGCAGTAGCAGTGCTGAGTTTTCCTGATTTGCAAATAGTGGAAACCAGCCTAGCATATCGTCCTACATCATTTCCTTATATACCTGGATTTCTTTCATTTCGAGAAATACCCGCTATTCTTGATGCCTTAGAAAAGATTAAAACTATACCTGACATAATATTGTGTGATGGTCAGGGAACTGCTCACCCACGCCGATTAGGCATAGCTTGTCATTTAGGAGTATTGATAGATATACCCACAATAGGTGTAGCGAAATCCCTACTAATTGGCAAGCACGAAGAATTACCAGAAGGTAAAGGTAGTTGGCAACCATTAATACATCAGAATGAAACCGTTGGCGCAGTTTTACGAACTCGTACCGAAGTTAAACCTTTATATATATCCAGCGGCCATCGTATCAGCTTAACAACAGCAATTGACTATGTATTATGCTGCACCCCTAAATATCGCTTGCCAGAAACTACCCGCATTGCTGATAAATTAGCATCTGACAGGTAAAGCATAAATATTGCTGATAAATTAGCATCTGACAGGTAAAGCATAAATTTGGCAGATAATTTTTATTTAAAGTTAATTGTCAAAACTTGTTAAATATAAACCAATCATGTTAGAAATAGCACCGAAGGGAGTTGAATCAATTATTAATTGTAGATAGGGCTGGCTGAAAAAGTTGTTCGTGACGATTAGGAGTCAGGAGGAAGAAGGAAGAAGAGGAGAATTTGGAATAATCTATAATCTGAAAAAGTGTTTGAGTTTTCATGGTATCAAGGCTTATTTCCTACATCTTATCCACCTTAAATAACCCTTAAACTATTGATTTATCTAGGTTTCCCGTTTCTATGGCTTAACGCCACGCTACGCTATCGGCAAGCCCTAAATATTAAAGTTATCTAAAAATAATGCACTGACTAACTTTACAGTGGCACGAAGCAGGCCAAAATAAAACTCAACAAATTTATGAACAACAAAATAGCAAATATCCCGGTACTTGCCGCATTGGAAGTGATCTCACCCGTTGTGATATTGATTTCAATTACCCAACATTATCAGGATTACACGTAGAAATATTTTTTCATTCCCAACAGCAACGTTTTTATATTAGAAATTTACGTGAACCAAACCCTCCTTAAGTATATAATAAACCACTAGTCAAAGGAGAAATGCCTTTAAATGAAGGAAGTATTATTTATCTAGGACAGCAACCAATTCAAGTTATCGCTATTTCAATTAACAGCATTCCTGCCACAATGATAGTCCCACCTTCAGCAAAACCGGGACATCACCACCACCAGAAACCATCATTTCCAACACAACTAACAGCTGTTTATGGTTTAGAGTCTCCCAAATGTAATAAAATTACCCCACCCGAAAACCTGCAAATAGGATGTCCTTGGTATGCTAAATCTTTAGCAGCAGCTTTCAGTGTTTTAGTAGCGCCAAAAAATTAGGGAACAGGGTGATGGGGAAGATGGGGGAGAATAACTAAATAACTAACGACTAATGCCCAATGGCCAATGCCTAATAACTAATGACTAATTTACAACTTCAATTAAGTTAGGAAGAACCACCGACTGGAGAAAGAGGAGAACCTAAGTTAAATGTCCCTATTGCTTTTGGTCGAGAATTTGCCAAGTTACCAGCAGAAATTAGGGAGCAGCGTGTTTCGCGAATGCTGTTAAATAGTAGTGAATTGTCTCGCTATCATATCCTGATTCACTGGGAACAAGATTGGGAACAAAATCATTTTGTGGTCATTGATGAAAATAGTGTTAATGGTGTGTTAGTCAATAGTCAATGCCAAACACGCTGTCAGTTAGCTAATGGGGATAATTTGCAAATTGGTCCTTACATGATAACTCTACAGTTTGGTATCAATAATGTGATTCCCATTCCTAATAATCCTTCAATAATTCAATTTAATCCCAATACCAATCTTCCAGATCATAGTTTATCCCCAGTCCATCCTGTTCCACCTTTAGGAAGTAATTTTCCTCCAGCTGCATTTCAGGATGTAAAAGTTAACTTACAGGCTATTCATACTACAGGTTTACCTGTTGATGAATGTGATTATCTAGCAGTTGGGGTAGGTTTGGATAGTTTTATATGGGTTGATTTATTAAGAATAAGTGGTGTTAAGGCTGAAAAAATTATTGCCGTGGGATCAGAACCAGAAACTTATGCCCATTATAAGCGTTGGTGTCTAAATTCGGAAATTCATTTACATGAAAGATTATGTTCTAATTCTGATTATTGTCCCGATACTATTTGGGGTTGGCCTAGTTATGCTTTAAGAGAATCTTGGCATGATTTAACTAAGGGTAAAATAAATTCAGTATTTAAATATTTATGGCAAGTTTTTAAAGAACCAACTTTTGCAGAAACTTATACTCCTCGTACTGGAAATGTTTTTGATTCTATAGATAGAGAAACTGACCGTATTGCTTGGAATCAAATATATCGTTATGGAAGAGTTAGATCAATTCGTAAAACTGAAGATCGTAGATATTGCGTTGCTTATTCTCGGAGTCCAGGAAACTATGCTTTTTTAGTTTGTCGTTATTTACATTTAGCTACGGGATATCCTGCTATTCAATTTTTGCCAGATTTACAAGCTTATCGGTAAAAATATCATGATTTTAAGTTGGTTGTAAATGCTTATGAACACCATATTCATGTATATAAATATTTAGAAAAATAAGGTGCGATTGTTTTAATTCGTGGTCGGGGTATTGTGGCTTCGCGGATTTTACAATGTATTTATGAGGCTAGAAAGCAAAATCGTAATATTAAAGTTTTACATTTAAAGTTTTACATTTAATGCGATCGCCCAAACCCCAAGGTAACAAATTTTAAAAATCCCAACGTGCTGTTAAAAATCACTACGAATTTCAACTTTTTAAGTGGCCCAAAGCCTGTTGGGGTGCTGAACTAGGAACAAGCCACACCAGAAGAACGTCAGTGTTTATTAGGAGATTGGGGTGGAACTATCACGGCAGACTGTGGAGACTGGCAAAAAATCACCGCACAAGGTTTACAAGAAGGCTGGTATCAAATCGCTTTTGGTCAAGTTGTCGGTTTAGAACAGGATGGCAAAAACCATACTGTTACCCATATCGAAGAAAAAGGTTTTTGGGAAATGAAACTAACTGCTGATTTTATTATTGATGCTACCAGACTTGATGCTAAAATCAATGCTAATACTTTTTTAGAAGATTTGGTAACACATTACAATTTACCTTTGAAGCATTTAGAGCGGTTAGTAGTAGCAAACAATTTTGAATTAGTGGAAATGCGAAATACTAAAGGTCAAATGTATGCTGCTGGTGCAATAACTTTAGGTGGATTTTATCCCGCAGTCGATAATTTTTTAGGTTGAAAATATACGACTTTAGTCGCTGTTGATGGATTATATACTGCCCGTGGGCCCGGAGTTGGAAGTTTGAATACTTTTAGTTCTTTAAATCAGTGGATAAAGTGGGTTTTTAATCAGTCACCTTACTAGGAAATAGGGAAAACTAATACAGCAGGAGTCAGGAGTCAGAAGTTAAGAGTCAGAAGTGAAAATCTCTTGCTATCTAGGTTTCAATTTAGATTCTGTACCTAATTTATTTGCAATCTGCTGTAACTGATAACTGATTCACAGCCACTGTCCGCCCCGAAATCGCCAGCGAGGAAATATAATTCTCATTAAACTTTGAGAAGTAATAAATACTGCCAAGCAAACTACATTATAATGCAATATAAATAAATAATGCAATATAAATAAGGCTAGTGATAATTGTTCTTTGGGCATAGGTAAAGGTAAAAAACCAAGTATTTCCACACCACAAAACACAAATACCATTTCCCAAATACCTGCAAAAAGTTGATAAGCTGCTGGCCAGTCTCTATCCTAAAGTGATTTCTGTAGATAGTTATAAATGACATCCCAACCTAAACCAAAGATAGCAATGTATAAAATTATCCCAAAATAAACTGGGTTAGAAATTTTGCCAATTAACCCAATGGCAAAGGGTATGGATACGAAAACCCAACAGTTAAAAGTAGTAGTAATCGAGTTTGCTAACGACCAAATAAAGTGGGAGTCATAAAAATTCAAAATTCAAAATTCAAAATGAATTACACCCCTACACCGTTTCTTCAGAGTTGGTAATCTAGCTGGCAATGGTATTTAGATAATTCTGTCCAGTTGAGGACGGCTTCTAGCAAGTCTTGATAACCCAGAGTGTTGGGATGAAGTCCATTTGCTGTGACGCGTTGATTTCTCCAGCTTGGACTATGTTGCATCCATTGGTCAAATATATCTAAATAAGGTATTTGCCGTTGTGTACAAGCTAGGCGTGCAGCTTCTTTGTAACGGTATTGATCCTCATGATTGTAGTATAAACAATCAACGAAGGGCATTTTTGTTTCATCTACGGGAACCATGCCCACAAACAGGACGGGACAGAGTTATTGTACTTGATCTAAATAATGCGGCGATGTCTGTTTCAAATTGGGGAAAATCTGTATAATTTTTACCCTTGGGACGACCTAACCGTGGTGAGTGGTTAACGCCAACAGAGAGGATAATTAGGTCAGGGAGTCGGTTGCGTATTTCTCCGCGATGATGAAATTTTATTTCTAGCCTTTGGGAAATTTGTTGTGTGCGATCGCCCCTTACACCTAAATTATAAAGTACATGACCAACACTATCTGGTAACATCCACCACCGTCGCAGTTGTTCCACCCAACCGCCTTTTTCTGGATCACCATACCCATAGACTAAGCTATCTCCCAAGGCTACAATCTTTAAAGGCTCGCATAGTTTTGGCGCTACAGACAGCATTGAGGAGGAAGGCTTCAAGGTTTGCATCTTAAACAGCAGTGTAGTTTATCTTTTTACAGGATTATACACATTGTTAAACTATTGTGTGGTATCTTTTTTATCTTGTCTTATTTAATTCTTGAAAATAGTGGTGTATGGGGTAGAGAAACCCGATAAATAGTAAGAATATCACTGATTTTAATACCAAAAATAAAGATATTATTAAATATGTCTGAAAATAACAAATTATCTTCCCCATCCGGAAATTTTACCGTTAATTTGGGGATGAAAATGATTTGTAGTTTAACAAAATTCAGTATGCGCTCAATAATTTGGGGCGGACTACCAGATCACAACGGGTTTTGCGCCATTTGAGGGTTGTCTCTGAACGGTTTACCCCTAATTATTGAGCGGTTACAAAATTAATATCTCTCAATACTGAACATAACAAAAAAATTGGCTTAAAAAATTTACCGCGAATTTATTTCAGCAATCATTCTTTGATGGTAAAATCCCCCTTTATCCGTGGAGTCAATCCAAAATCCTCTTAGAGGGTGATATAGCCTGAACTAGAAAAATTGTCAACCCAGGCACTAATTTTATGCATCTACATCAACAATTTTAAATTTACTCATTATCTTATCTGGGAGCTTCCTCAGAATCTGGGAGCTTCCTCAGAGCAAAGTGCAATTTGCTGCATTGATTGAATAAATAACTACTAAATTGTTTTCAATGTGTTTAAACAAGATGAATAGTATATCCCGTTACAAGATTATACGGCTGGATCGATTTTTACAAAATACATCCCCCGAAGGGAATAAATTAAATTTATTGTCTTTAGGTTGGCAACGTGAGCAAACAATAAATTGGCATCATAAATTACTTAAAAATCTGTTTCCGCTTTTGTTTTTAATCTCCTTAGTCACAGTTTTGTTGACAAATAGTTTAACTCCTGTGACTGCTCAAATAGCTCACCAAGAAATTCGTGGTGTGTGGATAACTAATAATGATCTTAATATCCTTAAAGATCGTGCCAAAGTTCAAGATGCTGTCACCCAACTAAGAAAGCTCAACTTCAATACTATCTATCCCGTAGTTTGGAATTCTGGCTATGTGATGTATGCTAGCAAAGTAGCCAAACGTTTAGATATTCAACCTTTTGTTTTTCGGGGTTCAGACGGACATGATATTCTCGCAGATTTAATTAATCAAGCCCATCATAAAAATTTACTTGTTGTGCCTTGGTTTGAATTTGGTTTTATGGCACCTCCAACTTCAGAACTAGCATTAAATAAACCAGAATGGTTCACACGAAAACGAAATGGTAGCACAACGTCTATTAGTGCTGCTGGTGAAGTTTCATGGTTAAATCCCTTCCATCCCCAAGTACAACAGTTTATCACTGATTTGTTGGTAGAACTGGCCAGCAATTATGATATTGATGGAATTCAGTTTGATGATCATACGAGTTTGCCTCATGAATTTGGCTACGATAAATATACAGTTGCCTTATATCGTCAAGAAACTAAAAAGAATCCACCAACAGATCCACAAGACCCAGAATGGGTAAGTTGGAGGGCAGATAAAATAACAGATTTCATGGTCAGATTGAATCAAAGAATCAAACAAATTAAACCAAAAGGGATTTTTTCAGTTTCACCAAATTACTACGATTTTGCTTACAAATTTCAATTGCAGGATTGGCTAAAGTGGGTGCGAGCCAACATAGTTGATGAGTTAGTTGTGCAAGTTTATCGAGATAATTTGGAGAGTTTTACTGCCAAACTTTCTAGTCCAGAAATGCAAGAAGTACGAGAAATAATGCCGACTGGAGTGGGAATTATGGCAGGATTAAGAACTAAGCCTGTGCCAATGCAACAAATTAAATCGCAAGTAAGAGCGGCACAACAGCGGGGATTAGGTGTGGTTTTCTTTTATTACGAAAGTCTTTGGAATAAGGCTCCAGAACCATTAAGTGAGCGTTTCTCTGGATTTCAAAGTCTGTTTCCATATCCTGCATTACGATTAGTAGCTGATTAAACTAGGAATTGGTCACGAACTAAGCCTACATAGGCAAAATTTACCTACATGGATTTATTTGAAAACCTTGATCTTATTTAGTTCATGTAAGTAGATGTTGTTTGTGTTAGCTAAAGTTTACGTAAACTTGCAGAAATGCTTTCTTTAAATTAACTTATAACAAATTCAGAAATCTTGGTATGAACATCAAAAAAGTAAGTTATCAAATTCTCCCTTAGATGTTACCAAAGATATATGTATGGAAGATCAATTCTGTTCTGTAAAGGAAAATATATTTGATCAATTAAAAGGAATTTTTATTAAGATAGGACAGGATAACTTTGCAGCAGAATTTCATGATTTATTTTATCAAACAAATTTAGATATGAATAATCCTTCCTAAGTGATTCTTTTGCTACATACTCAACAACAGGTACAGGAACTACATTACCAAATTGTTTTTTAGCTATTTCATCTTTCCGATAAGATTCTAAATTCTCAGGAAATCCTTGTAATTTACAAGCGTGTTCTGGAGTAATGAGTATATATTTTCTAGTTTGATAAATCTTTTCTAAGAACAGCTTTTTATATTCTTCTGGATGACTAGAATGAAGAGATACAGTTGCGATATAGTCTTTAGCACCAGTAGCAGTTAAAGTTGGGAAGATATCAGAAGTAGGTAATATTATCCTATTAATATTATTAATACCGGTCATTTTTTTGAATAAACAAATTTATATTTATTATCACTACTTAAACTTAATATTCCTTTTTCAAGAAGTTGATTTAATTTATTTACCTCTATATCAGTTATTATATCTTGAAAATTAGTAAAAGATAAAGGATTACCATCCTTATCTGCATATTTTTACTTCTTCTATGTCTTCTATGTTTGAGAAGAATTAAGCAATTGTTTTTTCTCTATCACTAGTTTTAGTAATGTCCCAAGAATGAATGGTTGTATGTCCATTTCTTAGATATGAAAAAATGAAAAAATCGTTTAATTCATCATCTTTTTGAAATCGAGTTCTTGAAGGTGGTATTACACCTTTAAATAAAGTATGTAGATCTAACTTAACTTTTTCAAAAAGTTTGACATCTTTCATTCCTCATAAAGTATCTAAAACTTTAGGATCAATATTTAAAGGATTAGGGAAATTGTATTCTTGGCATCTCTCTATATCGCTTCTAATCCCAACAATGAAAACTCTGTCTCTATTTTGAGGTAAACCAAAATCGTAAGCATTCAAGACTTTCCACTTAACAGAATATCCTATATGCTCCAATTTTCGTTAAATTAAATCTAAATTATCTCGATTTTTAGGACTTGCTAAACCGCTAACATTTTCAAAAATAAATGCTTTAGGGTTACTTTTTTTAACTAACCGAATAACATCAAACCACAATTTTCCTCTAGGGTCTTCACAACCTCTTAGGTAACCCGCAACTGACCAAGGTTGACAAGGGACACCACCTACTATTAGATCAACATGAGGTGGAACTTCACGAATTCTGGTGATATCTCCTAATTCAATTTCATCTTTGTTGAAGTAACTGATAAAGTTTCGCTGATAAACTTTAACAGCTTATTTATCTATTTTAGAATAGCCCAGGCATTCACCACCTAGTGCTTCTAAAGCAATTCTAAATCCACCAATACCTGCAAATAGATCGACAAACTGGAATTTATTGGGAGAGGTGACTAATTGTAGAGGTAGTTCTATTTGTTTTGGTATTTGTGAGTCAACAGCTTTCATATTTGTTAGCCCATATTAGCAAATAATTCTGAGGATGGGATTTTTCAGTATAACACCATTGATGATAAAAACTCAGCCTATGTTAGTAAGCTGAGTCAAAGTATCCTTGATTTCAAACTAAAGTAATTAGGGTTGATTTTAATTTACCAAATCAGGAAATACTTCTTGCACCGCAGGATGTACTAAACGATGATTTTGGATATTCAAACCTTTAGCTAATGCTGGGTTAAGATCTAAAGCTTTAATTCCCAAATTTGCCAACTGGACAACATAAGGTAGTGTGCTGTTATTTAATGCCTGAGTTGATGTCCAAGGTACAGCCCCAGGCATATTGGGAACGCCATAGTGTACTACGCCTTCCTCAATATATACTGGGTTAGTATGAGATGTGGGGTGTAATGTTTCAATACAACCACCTTGATCAACTGCTACATCTACAAGTACCGAACCAGGATGCATTTGTTTAACTAATTGACGAGATACTAACATTGGTGCTTTTCGTCCAGGTATTAACACTGCACCGATGAGTAAATCGGCTTCTTTAACGACGGTTTCAATGTGGGCAGAATTGCTGTAAAGTAATTCTACTCTTGAACCAAACAAGGTTTCTAAATAGGATAGACGTTCAACATTTACATCTAAAATCTGCACTGTTGCACGCATACCCAGGGCAATTTTAGCGGCTTCTGTACCAACTACACCACCGCCTAAAATCACGACTTTACCGGGTTTAACTCCGGGTACTCCACCTAAAAGTACACCCCTACCCCCCTGTTGACGTTCCAGGAATCTGGCTCCAAACTGCACTGCTAACCGACCTGCAATAATGCTCATGGGAGTGAGCAAAGGTAGTCTGTTTGCTCCTGGCTGTTCTACGGTTTCGTAGGCGATCGCATTAGTGCCACAATCTATTAATTGTTCTGTCAATTTGCGATCAGCAGCTAAATGCAAATAAGTAAATAACAACTGTCCTTTCTGCAAAAATTTATACTCGCCTATCAATGGTTCTTTTACCTTTACAACCATCTCCTGATTCCAGATAGCTTCAGGTGTATCAAGTATTTTTGCGCCAGCCTTACGGTATTCCTCATCCGTAAATCCAGCACCATCACCTGCATTAGTTTCTACATAAATACTATGACCGATTTCTGTTAAAACTCGCACACTAGAAGGACTCAAACCAACGCGAAATTCTTGATCTTTAGTTTCTTTAGGAATGCCTATTTGCATTTATTTATAGCCTCTAATAATTTTTTATTGACTCTAAATTGCCAGTATTTATGTCATCACGTCCGTATTCATTAATTCAAAATGAAGAAAATTAGGATTTGAGGTGTAGGGTGTAAAGGAACAGAGGACAAGAATGTATTATCTCTTGCCTTTTGCCTTTTGTCTCCAATTACCAATTACCATTCACTTGACTAATCTCCCAGTCTTCTTACAATAGATAAAGAATAATTAAAAATTATAAACCAAGGGTTTGCATTGCTCTGTCCCAGAGGCTGCTATTAGGCTGTTTAAGCCTAACCCCTGTAATGAGTTGAAAAATCTCCGTAAATATTCTTTTGCCGTTCAGAAAAGAGGAATAGTTGATCATGTCACAACAACAACCCACCGTAACCCCCAAATTAGAAGAACCCAAATTTGGTTTTAATGAATATGCCGAACGTTTGAATGGTAGAGCTGCTATGATTGGCTTTATCTTGATGGTAGTGATAGAATATGCCACCAATCAAGGTGTACTGGCATGGCTGGGTTTGAAGTAGTTCCATCTGCAAGCTGGTTTTCATTTGTAAGCTAGTAATTAGAAGAGTTTAAACCAGTTGGATACTCCAGCTGGTTTCACCATTATTCAGCAAATGGTGAACCGTCTCTGGCTATTAGGGCTATTAGATATATTGCAGATTGTCTATGTTATTCTAGGCAGGAAATCACCACATACCAGAGGGTGAATTACCATATCTCTGTTTTTACTCCGAACAATTATAATCTGAGATACCTTAATAGAATAGCCCCAGATTAGAAAGGTATATTACGGTTGCACTATTTGAGTAAAGTTATACAAAGAGTTAATTGGAACTAAGTAAGCTGTGATGAACGCTGTATTACCTCGTTTTTTGAAGTCAGCCTACCGGAAAGAACCTATCATCAGTGCATTGGTGACAATAGGTTTGGTAGATGCGCTAATTGGTGGTTTAGATGATAGCTGGTCATTATTTACTTTTGGTTTGGGAATGGCAGGAATAGCACTATGCTTGAAGGTATGGAAGATGCAGCAGCAACCCCCTTTACCAGACGAGCCTGTAGTCCAACATTATTTACCTTCTCAATCTTCTAGTCCTCCTTTACCAACAATGAGGGTATCCAAGAAAAGACTACGCCAGTAGATAGTCCTGAATTTTTGACGTTTTCAGAAGTAGGAAAAACAGTGAAGAGTGAGGGAAGAAGGGTAAGTAATAATATTATTCGCTCTTGTCTTAGCTTGGCATTTCTACCAGTTGTAGCTTTGTTAGTCCCTATTGGACAAGATTTTTATACTCACCCTGCTCATGCTGCTATTGAAATCAACACAAATTCTCTAAACACGAAAAGTTTTGTCAATCCTCGAATAATTCACACTTTACGAGGACATACTTCAACTGTTAAATCTCTCAATTTCAGCCCCAATAGCAAACTTTTAGTTAGTGGTGGGTCAGAAAACGAAGGCATGATTCGTTTCTGGAATCCTCAAACTGGTAAAAAGCTGGGTACGATTAACAGAGCGCATCAAGCATCTGTACACTCTATTTTGATTTCTCCAGATGGTAAAACCCTCACAAGTTGCGGTAGTGACTACAAAATTAACCTTTGGAATCTCAAAACTTTGGAGTTTAGTCGTTCCTTTGTGGGACATAATAGTTCTGTGTTGTCTTTAGCTGTTTCCTCTGATAGTAAAGTTCTCATCAGTGGTGGTTTAGACGGGATTCGTTTGTGGGATTTAAAACAACAGCGCCCTCTAGGTAAATTGGTACCCTTTGATAATCTCATTTATACCTTGGCGATGAGTCCTGATGGTCAGACTTTAGCCAGTAGTGATAATAAAGGTGTTGTGAAAATTTGGAATTTACAGACTGGTAAGTTAATCCGCCAGTTAAACGCACATTCTCAAGTTGTGACTGGGTTGGCTTTTACACCTGACGGGGCAACTTTGGTTAGCTCTAGCCGGGATAAAACTATTAAAATTTGGAATGTTAGCAATGCTGAAGCGGTCAAAACTCTGACAGGACATCAAGATTGGGTGAATGCGATAGCTATCAATCTGGATGAAAAAACCCTTGCCAGTGCGGGTAAAGATGGAATTAAATTGTGGGATTTGACTACAGGAGAGTTAAAAAATACACTCTCCGCCCATAAGGATTGGGTGAGTGCGATAGCTTTTAGTCCAGATGGAAAAATGCTGGCTAGTGGTGGTTTTGATCAAAAAATTAATATTTGGCAGACGCAGTAAATAATGATTCCAGGTTAGAATAAATCACCTTAGCCATCACGTTTTGTCAAGTATCTTTTGGATGAATTTAGATTTTAGAATTTATATCAAAATTTCTATTCAAATACTTAATAGCATTTAATATTGTGTTTTTATGATGCTAAAATTTTAAGTAATTGTGAAACCTTGATAAAATTTTCATAAACCCAAGTGAAAATCAAAACTTTTAATACTAGCTTTCTCAGTATTTATATTGATAGATGCGATTTTGGAAGAGGAGTTTTCGCTGCTCGTAACATGAGTCAGGGTGAAGTTATTCTCACTTTCACAGGTAATGTCATTTCCTTAAGAGAAGCATTAGCAAAAGGAGAAAAAGAAGCCAATCCTTTGCAAATCGACACTAATACATATATCGACATACAAGAACCAGGAGTTATTGTCAATCATCATTGCAATCCTAATGCTGGGATTATCAACACAAAAACATTAATAGTATTGACTGATATTTATAAAGGTGAAGAAATTTTCTATGATTACTCTACTACTATGAGTGAGAACTCATGGACAATGGTATGTGGATGTTCCGCTAGGAATTGTAGAAAAATTATTAAGGATTTTCATTACCTACCAAATAGCTTCAAAGAACAATATTTAAAACTAGGTATAGTGCAAAATTTCATTGTCCGTGAACACAACTTAAATAGGGAAGTGTGCTTGTAATACAAACAGTTGAGCATTGATAGGTGAGAGTTAATAGGGAATATAGGAATTATACTTAGATTAAGTTTCTGAGTTGGAAGTAGGGATTTATGATTGCTAAATTAGCAATTTCTTTAAATAAACATTTCAGCAGAAAATAAGACTATTTAAGAAAATGCTGACAGCAGAACTAGAGATGTAATAGCTAATAGAATTCCCACAATTTCGTAAGGATTTAGGTATTCCTGAAAAAAAGTCACACCTAGCAATGCTAGTAATAAAACCGTAGAAACGGAATAAACAACACCAATTGTTGCTAACTTTAGGTGTTTCATGGTATAAACCCAACCAAAGGCTGTAGAGGCTAAGATCACTACACCAAAAATAAACCAACTGGTTTGCAACGAGCTTTCATTATTGCTGGCAACTTTGAGACAGTAGTCACCAAGTACACCAAGTGAACTTAATGCGACTGCAATCAATATTGCTATATAGGCTTGACTCATAATACGGTTTGTAGTTAAAGATAATGGTATATTTCACATATACGTAATTCTATTTTAACTTCAATTGCACACTTCTACAGCAAGCTTTTTTGCCTACTCCATCAGCAGCATATTCTCTGGAAGCAAGAAAACTCATAAAAAAACCCCTGGGTGGGGGAATGTCAGTTATTCGAGTGGAGTGAACAACCAAGTAATAAATACTCAAAGTAGATATAGTAATCCGAACAAAATGATCCAAATTACGTCTATGAAGTGCTAGTACAGTTGAGCAGCTTCAATACCGAAATGCTTTTTTTTGCTGTAATGACCAGGAGTATGCGATCACCACAAAACTGCCAAAATCGCCAAAACGCCGATAGTGACGTGCAAACTGTGGAAACTAGTTAGGATGTAAAATGCACTATTTCATAGGTTCGATTAAAGTAGATACAAGTATCTACTAAGCTGAGTATATAGCAATGGAGGGAAAAACAGCCAATCCTGCTATTCGTCAGTGCATGATTCATGGTGGCAACACCCAAGACATATATATAGGTGATCATGCTAAAGCAATAGCAGGAGATTGTGAGATTTTTGCCAATACTTGTCCTAATGTTACCATTAAAAATGGTAGTAATCCAACTATCCGAAGCTGTAAAATTCATGATGGGAAATCTAACGGCATTTGGATCACAGATAAAGATAGCCTTTGCTATTGAATTACAATGAATTTAAACCAATGATTCCAAAGAATATGAAAATGCAACTAGTCAATATAACTTATGGAATTGAACTTAAACCAGGAGGAAAATTAATTCTACCTGAATTTATTAGAGAAAGTATAGGAGCGGGAAATTGGATAATTACTATCCAACCAAAACTAAGTTCTTCGCCAGTTACTCGAAGTCATGACCCATTTTAAATGGCTATACTCCAGAAGATGAAGAACTCTATGACAACTATACAACCCGGTGAATTAGGGGTAGCAAATATTACTTTCACAAATGGTATAAGTTCTAAAAAATGCCCAATCCTTGTACTTTGGTTAGACGGAAATGATATTGTAGCGGCAGTAGTGACCTCTGCACAACCACGTACACAAACAGATGTTTTTTTAAAATATTGGTCAATTGCCGGTCTGCGCGTTCCCTCAACTCTAAGGTTATCTAGACTTGATTGCCTAGAAAAGTCCTTGTTAATAGCGACAACTGGACAAATTTCTGAACCAGATGCAAAAGTATTAAAAACTATATGGGATGCCTTTATTAAACCTCAATTTAAGTTTGAAAATTTAGTTCGAAGTAATTGCAATAAAAAACCCCCTGGGTGGGGGACTGTCAGTTATTCGCGTGGAGTGAACAACCAAGTAATAAATACTCAAAGTAGATATAGTAATCCGAATAAAATGATCCAAATTACATCTACGAAGTGCCAGTAAAGTTCAGCGGCTTCAATACCGAAGTGCCTTTGGTTGCTATAGTAACCATGAGTACGTGATCGCCACAAAACTGCCAAAATAGCTAAAACGCCGATAGTGACATGCAAACCGTGAAAACCAGTTAAAACGTAAAATGTGCTAGCGAACAAATTGGTAGTCAAACCAAATTCCAGATGGGTATATTCATAAACCTGACCCACTAAAAAGATTGCACCCATAGCCGCTGTAATAGCTAACCAGGTACGCATTCCCTTTTCATCATTCTTTTTAATCGCAGTATCAGCATTGTGCATGACAAAGCTGCTGGCAATCAGGTTAACCGTATTTACACCAGGTAGCAACAGTTCTAACTCTGGTGTTCCAGCAGGAGGCCACACAGGTAAGGTAGAACGGAAAGCTAAATAAGCGCCGAACATACCCAGAAAAATCATTCCTTCTGCAATCAGAAAGACAACCAAACCAAACAGACGATGGTCTGGATGTGCTTCGTGATGGTCAACTGTTGCAGCCTGGTGATGATTCTCTTCTATTTTCGCTGGGTCAATTATTTGACTTTGCATGAATTTTTAAATTGGTAATTGGTAATTGGTAATTGGTAATTGGGCATTGGGCATTGGGCATTGGGAAGTATAGTAAAAATATTTATGTTTCTGTTGCCTCCTGCCTCTTCCCTTTTGCCTTCCTCTTCATTTACACATTGGACTCAATTGTGGGATAGGGTTCGTCTGGTTTGATACTCAAAACTTTATTAACATCAACAATTTTTGCACTTACGCCGTAGTCGTAAGGTCCTGTGGTTAAAACAGGGAGTTTTTCAAAATTCTCAATGGCTGGTGGTGAAGTAGTCATCCATTCTAGGGTAAGACCGCCCCAAGGATTATTAGCTGCTTTAGGTCCATATAACCAACTCCATACAGCATTGATAATAAAGGGTAATGTGGAAATAGCCAGGATATAAGACCCGTAGGTACAGATTTCATTCAAAGAAGTGAATTTAGGGTCATATTGGGCAATACGCCGATTCATACCCATCATTCCCAGCTTGTGCATGGGTAAAAAAGTCATATTCAGACCAAAAATGGTCAAAACTGCGTGAACCTTACCCCAAAATTCGTTTATCATTCGTCCCGTCATTTTCGGGAACCAATGATAAATGGCTGCAAAAATTCCTAGTACGCTACCGCCAAAGAGAACGTAGTGTAGGTGCGCAACAACAAAATAGGTATCGTGAACGTGAATATCAAAAGGTACTGATGCCAACATCACACCACTGATACCGCCAATCACAAATGTTCCCAAAAAACCCATTGCAAAAATCATGGGACTATTGAGGCTGATTTTGCCACCCCAGATAGTTGCTAACCACCCGAAAATTTTGATTCCGGTAGGAACAGCAATGATCATTGTTGTGATCATGAAAAACATCCGCAACCAACCAGGGATGCCGCTGGTAAACATGTGGTGCGCCCAGACGATTAACCCTAAAAAGCTGATAGCGAGGGAAGAATAGGCGATCGCTTTATAACCAAAAATGGGCTTACGGGCATGAACTGGAAGAATTTCTGAAATTGCCCCAAAGAAAGGCAAAATCATGATGTAAACCGCTGGATGGGAGTAGAACCAAAACATATGTTGGTAAACCACCGGATCACCACCACCAGTCGGATTGAAAAATGTTGTCCCTGCGAGTAAGTCAAAAGCCAGCAAAATCAGCGCCCCGGCCAGAACTGGTGTAGATACCAGCACTAATGCCGAAGTTGCCATCATTGCCCAACAGAACAAGGGCATTTGATGGACTCCCATGCCGGGCACACGCATTTTGAGGATGGTGACGAGAAAGTTAATCGCCCCCAAAATCGAAGAAGTTCCCAACAAGAGGACACTGGTAATCCAAATTGCCTCACCTACTTGACCTGTTACCAAACTTAAGGGAGGGTAAGAAGTCCAACCTGCATCCGGTGCATCACCCACAGCCAAACTTAGGGTTAGCAACACACCCGCAGGGGGAATCATCCAAAAGGCCACCGCATTTAAGCGAGGAAAAGCCATATCTCTAGCCCCAATCATCAGGGGGATGAGATAGTTCGCAAAACCTGCCCCTGCTGGAACAATCCACAGGAAAATCATGATTGTGGCATGGAGTGTAAACAGGCTGTTATAAACTTCTGGGGTGACAAAATCTATATCTGGTGTACGGAGTTCTGTCCGCACCAAGTCAGCCATCACGCCGCCAATACAGTAGAAAATAAATGATGTGACTAGGTATTGAATACCAATTACTTTATGGTCGGTGCTGAATGTAAAAAATTCCCACCACTTTCTATCCCCTGATTCTTCTCGGAGGGTGTGAATATGAGCGGTTTCTTGTAATTGTGCTTGAGTCATAGTCAATTAGTGATTGGTCATTAGTCATTAGTCATTAGTCATTAGTCATTAGTCATTAGTCATTAGCCGTTGACTAATGGTGGACTTGATGCAGCATTTCTGGATGAATGCCTATGTCTTTGCTGTAAGGGGTGAGAAATTCGTCTACTGACATATCTGCTAGGTTAATGGACACAGCTTGATTTAGGGTGTCTTTATTAGCAAGTAGCTGTTCTTGCATCCAACTATTAAAAGCTCCTTGGGACTCTACCACCACTTGGGTTCTCATTGCACCGTGGTAGGGGCCGCACAACTCAGCACAAATTAAGGAATAATCACCGGGAGTTTTGGGTGTGAAGCGAATCTCGGTTTGTCTACCGGGGATCACATCTTGTTTCAGGCGAAATTCTGGAATCCAAAAGGCATGGATGACATCGTTAGCTGTCATGTTCATTTGTACTTCGCGCCCTATGGGTACGTGGAGTTGACCTGTAGTGACACCTGTATCTGGATAGGTGAAAATCCACGCGTACTGGAGTGCAGAGACGTTAACGACTAATTGCGGTACTTGTCCCTCTTTTTCCGGACTTGCGCCCAAGGTGGGAGCAACACTACCAACACCGGAAGCATTGTGCATTTGGGGAATGTCAGGATTGCGGACCGCTGCGGTGGACGGGTCTTGCATAGCCTCGTCTGATTTTTCTTGGTTCAGATTTGGTTCTGCGCTGCCTGGTATATCACTTAAAGTAACTGCTATAGCAGTTCCTGGCATGGACATTGATTCTTGCATGATCGGTGCTTCGTGGGCTGCATGGGGATTGAAGCCGCCGATTTCGTTGTACACATCAAAGCTATATACAGAGATGCCGATGACGATAATTGCTGGGATCGCTGTCCAGAGGATTTCTAGAGGTACATTACCTTCAATTGGTGGACCGTCTTCGTTGTCACCTCCACGCCGACGATATTTGAAGATGGAGTACACTAATACACCTTCAACTATTAAAAATATACCCGTAGAAACCGTCATCATAGCATTAAATAGACCATCTATCAATACGGCTTCATCTGATGCGGCCGTGGGTAACAGACCGTGATTTTGACCGTACCAAAGGCTGGCTAGGGTGAGGACGATGCCAATGAGTAACGTCCAGATCGAACTTGGAATTTTCACGGCTTACTTAATGGAATTGATTACGTTATTTCAAACTAACTCACTTACTAAGGTAGTGCAGGCTAGGGAATATAGATTATAAATATCTGAAATTTTTATTAATTTTTTTGACTAGGTTACTAATCTTGAGTAAAGGTATTCATATTGATGTTGTCAACAATAAATGATAATTAACACCAAAACTTAAGGAAAATGTTGGCAATTATTTAGATTTTCCTAAATAATTGCCAACATTTAATTATTCACATCTTAAAAAATACCTAAATCTTACAGCTAAAAGTAGGTGGAGTGATTCAAAGTATAAGGGAAAGCCAATTTTTAAACCTTAGCTCATAGGTTAGGGTGGAAATAGGTCTGGACTGATCAAATAGTAAATTTTAAGAATATCTACCTCAAGCGGGCAGAAGGTATCGTTGATGAACGAATTTCTCCTACAACAACAAAATGAAGCGGCAACCCAACACAATAGCCCCAAGGAAGTAATTCGTCGTTTGGTGTGGAAGATTTGCATAGCCACCTTGATTTTGATGGCCATAGGCAGTGCCACCCGCGTGATGAATGCTGGACTTGCTTGCCCAGACTGGCCTTTGTGCTATGGAGAATTGGTGCCGGCTAAACAAATGAATCTCCAGGTGTTCTTGGAGTGGTTTCACAGAATGGATGCGGCTTTGATTGGTTGTAGCGCGATCGCTCTTTTGGGTTTATCCTGGTGGCATCGTCGTGTTCTACCCAACTGGCTACCTTGGGCTTCTGCATTTGCCCTGTTCTTAATCGTTTTCCAAGGTGTTTTGGGAGGGCTTACTGTTACCGAATTGCTGCGGTTTGATATTGTTACCGCCCATTTGGGAACGGCGCTATTATTCTTGACTACCCTCCTGGTCATCGGTACAGCACTTAGCCCGTATCAAGTAACTGGAACGGTTGGTAAGCTGCCTTGGCTGGGTTTAGCTGCCTCTGTTTTAGTTTACTTACAAAATCTACTAGGTGCTGTGGTAGGTTCTCGCTGGGCCCTACATCAATGTTTTATTGGGGATCAACTCTGTGGAGTGATGTACAGCCATATCTTTGGTTTAGTGCCACCGTCGGTAGCAACGTTAGGAGTTGTATTAATTTCCTGGCGCACACCAGCACTGCACCCAGCCTTGCGAAAATTGGCAAATCTGGCGGGTGGGTTGTTAATTTTACAACTAGTTTTAGGAGTTGCTACCTTCCAGCTACATTTACAAGTCGAACCTCTTACTGTTTCTCATCAAGCCATTGGTGCAACTTTGTTAGGTAGTTTGGTTGTGTTCACAGTTTTAGCAGTACGGGACTGGTTTGCTAACCGAAAAATCAAAATTGGGAATGGGTGATTGGTAATTGGTAATTGGTGATTCTTTCCCAGTCCCCAGTCCCTAATTCCCTCAGTTATTGACAAATTAAGGAAAGAGAGAGAGCCAACATGATTGAGACTAATGTCTCTCGTCGCCACCACGATACATTTCTACAAGTAATTCAGAGTTACTACCAGCTAACCAAACCCCGAATTATTCCTTTGCTGTTGATTACGACTGCGGGGAGTATGTGGATAGCTGCTAAGGGGCAGGTTGATCCCTGGTTGTTGATTGTGACTTTGATTGGTGGTACTTTGGCTGCTGCCAGCGCCCAAACGATTAACTGTATCTATGACCGTGATATAGATTATGACATGGAACGGACGCGCCATCGTCCTATGCCTTCTGGTAGGGTTCAGCCTCGTGATGCTCTGATTTTTGCGATCACACTGGCTGTTGCTTCTTTTACCCTCCTGACAGTATTCGCCAATTTACTGGCAGCGCTTTTAGCATTTTCTGGCATCGTTTTTTATGTTTTAGTCTATACACATTGGCTAAAACGCCATAGCACTCAAAATATTGTTATTGGTGGTGCTGCTGGAGCAATACCCGCTTTGGTGGGTTGGGCAGCGGTTACTGATACTTTAAGCTGGGCTGCTTGGCTAATTTTTGCGATCGTTTTCTTGTGGACTCCTCCTCATTTCTGGGCTTTGGCTTTGATGATTCGTGATGATTATGCCAAGGTAGGGATACCTATGTTACCTGTGGTCGCTGGTGATCAGGCAACGGTACGCCAGATTTGGTACTACACTGTGGTGACAGTGATTACAACGGTTTTGCTGTTTTATCCTTTACACGCTAGTGGTGTTGTCTATGCAGTTATCGCTTTAAGTTTGGGTGGATTTTTCATCCACAAAGCTTGGCGTTTGTTGCAAAGTCCAGAGGATCGAACTGTGGCTAGGGAGTTGTTTCTTTATTCCATTTCCTACATGATGCTTTTGTGTCTGGCCATGGTGATTGATAGTCTTCCTTTTACTCGCACTCTGGTGACGGCTGTGCTTAGTTATTTGCATTTGGTTTAGGTAAGGTAAGTGTTAAGAGCGATCGTATTCTAATTTTTTTGGAGAGCGATCGCTTTTTTTTACAGCCATTTTCAGATAGATGAACACATCTAGATTTAGTTTCGCGTAAAGACGCAAAGGAGCAAAGAGGAATTGTTATTTAAGCCGAATCAAAGAGATTAGAAAATCCTGGAAAATTACCTTTAAAAAATTATCATCATGTCTTTCATATCCTTGTAGCGAATTTATGAACTTGTAGGACATTTAATTTCCATAATGTCCTACTAATTTACCTTTGCAGCAAGCCTTTTAGGGAGAAACGCGATTTTGTGAGGTGGGGCTAAAAGTGTGCTTTTAGCCCCACCTCACAAAATCGCGTTTCTCCCGCCTTTTAAAAATCCTTCTAAACTGATTAAATTTTCTTTTGTATAGATAAACTTATATATTTCATGTTGAAAAGTATCCTCTAAATGTCCTTGTTCTCCTGCACATTTTTTATTACACCAAATAATCATTTCCCATTTTCATCATCTTTAGATCTGTTATTATAGAAATAATATGTCAAAATAGAATCAATACTTCTAGCCTGAAAATATGTACCTCCAAGTTCTTTAGCGAATGCCATATCTTTCTCCTAGATTTGTGATTAATTATTTCATTAATAAAATTTAATAATCCAATTAATAATAACTCTCCAGAATTCATGAAAAGCTGAGCTAACCAATGTCCTTACCTTTCAATAAAGTAGGGTTGCCCCTCAGAGCGATATATTTCTTGATCAAGTTTTTTTATTTTGATTTTTTCAGGCCAGAATAGGAATTTTCATAATCTCTCAATACCTTTCGTAAATTATTTATAATAAAAATGTTTGCATCACGTAATTCAGATTCTTTTATGGAAGAATCTATATTCAATATCAATTTGTTAACATCTGAAAATCTTGAAACAAACATCAAACTACCCTCAAAAAATCCACTAAAAATTATCCGTTCGTCTTTTTAGTGAGAGAATGTCCATCTTCTTGAATTTTTCATATAGGTATTTTCTTTAGCGTTTAATTTGAATTAAATCTCACTATTTTCATCACCAATAGATTTAAATAATCTCCTTAACACATTCCTAGATACTAGCTCGGCTAAAGCTGAAGAAATGGTAATTTTACAAACTCTATTTTCCCCTGTAATCGCATACACACCCTTTTCAAAAGGAAGTTCTATAGGAAACTACCTAATGTTTATGAGATTTTTAATTTGAAGCTCTATCGTGAAACACAAAACACAAAATATTTATTTAATTACATGGTTTGGGTTTTTTAACGTAAACAAGACGTTTTATAGAAAACATAACTTTGAATTGAAAGTCCAAGAATTTAAGTTGCTCTAATACCAAAATGTGATATGATAAATAGTTATCTAAAAACCGTGCTGGGTGAAGAACGTAGAGGTAAAACTCAGCACATATACACACTCAGCACAAAGAATTCTGGTTTATGGCACTGCCAATTGTTGCAATTATTGGTCGCCCCAATGTGGGCAAATCCACTTTAGTTAATCGTCTCGCCGGCGAGCAAACGGCGATAGTCCATGATGAACCGGGTGTGACGCGCGATCGCATCTATCGTCCGGCATTTTGGGGAAACCGCGAATTTGTGGTAGTCGATACTGGCGGTTTAGTATTTAACGATGACACCGAATTTCTCCCTTTGATTCGTCAACAGGTATTAATGGCGCTTTCAGAAGCCTGTGCAGCTATTTTTGTAGTCGATGGACAAACAGGCCCAATGGCAGCGGATCAAGAAATTGCTGATTGGTTACGTCAGCAGCCTGTACCAATTTTATTGGCTGTCAACAAATGTGAATCACCAGATCAAGGCTTAATTCAAGCTAGTGAATTTTGGGAACTGGGTTTAGGTGAACCTTACCCGATTTCGGCAATTCATGGTAGCGGTACAGGGGAAATCCTGGATGAATTAATTACCCACGTCCCCGATGTGAAGGATTCACCCGAAGATAATGTGATTAAAGTCGCAATTATAGGTCGTCCCAATGTAGGCAAATCCAGCTTATTGAATGCTTTTGTTGGGGAAGAACGAGCGATCGTTAGCCCCATTTCCGGCACAACTCGTGATACCATTGATACAGAAATTGTTAGAAATGGGCAAACTTACCGGTTAATTGACACCGCCGGTATTCGCAAAAAGAAACATATAGAATACGGTACTGAATTCTTTAGCATTAACCGTGCTTTTAAAGCCATTCGCCGGGCTGATGTAGTGTTATTAGTATTAGACGCTGAAGATGGAGCGACAGAACAAGACCAAAAATTAGCAGGTCGCATTATTGAAGAAGGTCGCGCTTGCATTATAGTGGTTAACAAGTGGGATGCTGTAGAAAAAGACTCTTACACCATCTACGACTACGAAAAAAGTCTAGAAGCACGCTTACATTTTACCGAATGGGCAGATATAATTTTCGTCAGTGCGGTGACAGGACAGCGGGTAGAAAAGACTTTAGAATTGGTGAACAAAGCCGCTGAAGCACACAAACATCGTGTCAGCACATCCGTAGTGAATGAAGTCCTCACAGACGCTGTTAGCTGGCATTCTCCACCAACATCACGGGGCGGTCGTCAAGGTAAGATATATTATGGTACACAAGTAAGTACCCAACCACCAACCTTTGCTTTATTTGTCAACGATGCACAACGGTTTAATGATAATTATCGCCGTTACATTGAAAGACAGTTCCGCAAACAATTAGGATTTGATGGTACACCGATTCGTTTATTTTGGCGGAGTAAGAAAGTGCGAGAAATGGAACTTGGTAGTCTCAACCGAGCAACTCGCGTAAAATAGTAGTCACTGGTCATTTGCTCATCACTAATGACCAATGACCAATGACAACTGACTAAAAAATGGATTTACTGCGATCACTGCCTTTAGGATTATATTTAGAACAGCCACAAACTTGGTTACATAAACTAGATCCGCGAGTTAAATTAATTTGGTTATTGAGCTTTCTCACCAGCTATGTTGTTGCTAACAACTATTGGCGCGTTTTACTAGTTATACTGCTAATTATTTTTACCCTAATTGCCAGGATTCCACTGAGAGTATGGCGGCAACAAATGGGCTGGCTGTTAGTGCTATCATTTATGGTGCTGGCACTTGGTGCAATTAGTCCTGACGGACTAGGTATAAATTATCAATCGCGTCTACCACCCAATCAACAAGTATCAACTCAATTAGCAACTCCTCAGAATACTAAAAGCAATTCAGAAACAGCAAGTAGTAAAAAACAATATAGATATGTGCTATTTAATAAAGGACCAGTGAAAGTAAATCGCCGTTCCTTAGATTTAGCAATTAGCCTGAGTACAATAGTATTTACTGTAATTTACAGCACTAATTTATATCTGTTGACAACCGCACCAGAAGAAATAACTTCTGGAATAGAAAGCTTAATGCAACCCCTACGAAGGTTTAAAATACCAGTCACAGAAATCACCCTGACTCTAACTTTATCTTTGCGGTTTATTCCCCTAGTCTTAGAAGAAATCCAAAACCTAATTCGTTCTGTCATGACTAGAGCAATTAATTGGAAAAAACTAGGATTAAAAGGAGGAGCTAAAGTTTGGTTAATTGTCATTGAAAGACTATTAGAAAACCTGCTTTTACGTGCTGAACAAATGGCAAATGCTATGATGGTAAGAGGTTTTACTAGTCCTAATGAACATCGAGTTAAATGGCAAGAATTACAATTAGGAACAGGTGATTGGCTGGCTATAGTGATTTTAATTATATTTTGGAGTTTAAGAATAGCCTTGGGTACAGAAGTTTCTTAGAAAATATTTTAAAACTTGTTGGTGATGTATCACACAGTTTTGAATCCCCCTATATCCACACCACTTATGTCAAGCTTTCTAAAGGGGGATTTGCATACAATTTAATCTGAGAGGATGTTTGAAAAGTTGGAAAAGGTATAATTTGTCATTCTGTATCTCTTCGGGACACTGCGTGAATACGAAGCGTGCCGGAGGCTATAGAATCTAGGGTTTGAGCGATTAATCTGAGATACTTCGCTGCGCTACGTAGCCTGTAGGAAGCAAGCTACAGCATGAAGTTTTAAACACCCTCTGAGACTTGACAAACAACCTCTTAGATTTTATAAACGTTCATCCAATGTAAAAACAAACCTAATCCCCAACCCAATAGGGGAAAAATAGCCCAGAAATATCCAGGACTTGTGAACAGATTCAACAGAATCAAAAATCCATTGACTGCAATAAAAGTAATCAGATGTAATTTGAATTCTTGCTGTTTTTGATTATTAGACATCTGCTGTTTTTTAACTTCAACTTCTTTGGTTAACCATTCTCGTTCTGCAGCTTTTAAGGATTCGGAAGAAACACCTAATTCTGATGCTATTTCTATAATATGTTCCCGTGTAAATTCTCCCTCTTGCTTACGTTTAAAAGCGACTTCAAGAATCTGTTGCATTTCTTCTGAATTGTAAGTCATTATCAATACCTAAAATGGTTAAAAGTCATTGTGAGATTTACTTATGAAGGGGTAGATACACAACCATTAAAAAATATATTGGCCTTGAGAAACACATTTTATAGCTGAATAAATAATTGCTGTAGTAGTTAAAAACACGAATTTAATAAGAGATTCAGATGTCCTACTTCTTAAAAAGATCCAGGATCTGTTGTTAAAATTATTTTGTTATATCCATCCTAAACCCTAAGGAGAGTGGATTAAATAAGGTGTAAGAGTGCCAATAATATCTATACTCTAGAAGAGTAGATGGAGAATTGGTAGATTATGCCCCCTGACCCTGGTGAAATTGAAGTTCAAATGCAACGATACTATAAGTCTTTGTCACAGAAGGATCGCCGTATATCGGCGGC
>ERZ1034415.25-NODE-25-length-37848-cov-39.957320_pt1 | contig 37848 bp, 47 predicted proteins | sample MGYA00520582_ERZ1034415 | MGnify/ENA primary metagenome ERZ1034415 (study PRJEB33736, sample SAMEA104288483) | Azolla nilotica | place: Sudan | collected 1982 | study: EMG produced TPA metagenomics assembly of the PRJEB19522 data set (Is there foul play in the leaf...
ATGGAGCGATTCCAACATACTGCCAATTTATTGACGGTTATACAAACTTGTCGCCCTCAAGCACTTTCTCTAATTGAGTTTTTTGACCAACCTATCAAAGGGATGGTTAACTCTGCTTTGCAGACACCTTCTTTAACCCCTCTAGCTTAGGCCTGAATCCTTACCTTTCCTGGAACAAAACAAAAAAGTGATTTAGATGTTCCTTTACCAATAGGAATGGAAGACGATGCTTACTTACAAACCTTGGCTAATTACCTACCAGATTTATTATCGGAAATTAAACCGGATATACTATATCCTATGATGCTGGAGTTGACACCCACATAGATGATAAACTCGGCAAACAGGCCCTAACAGACACAGGTGGTTATCCAGTAGCTTGCGTCATTGGTGGAGGTTATGCAGATGATATAAAATCCCTAGTTTGGAGACATTCCCTATTACATCGAGTAGCTAGTCAAACCTACCAGGAATTTCATCTCTAACTCCAAAAATCAATCAAATTCTTCTCTGCACTTCTGCGTGAGCAAAAAATCCAGGAGCATTCATGCCAAGTTTACCAAGAAACAAAAACATAGAAACCTGGGGATACACCTTAATAAATTCCACAATCGATAATTTAATTCGCCACTTTGAAGGTAAAGAAACACTGGAATCATACCCGGAATTTAGAGAACGGCGAGAACGCGCTCAAGAATTAATATTTGAATGTGTAGGTAAACAACCTACCCTATTTTATATTCGTCGTCAAGGTGCTGCAAAAGAAAAAGGAGAAGGAATTTGGGATTTAACAATAGCTACATATGTACATATGAAAGTGAATTTCCATTACCCAAAAGACTCAAAGAGTTAAATAAAACTCTAGGATTTAGAGCCGCAGTCAAAAAAAATGGCTCTAGAGGGTTGAAAATTCTGTCAGCTTATTGATTACAACGCTCACGGGGACAAGCCGATGCTTATGCTTTAGCAGCATCCTTGCACCTAGTTCCAAATCATCATTATCCTATTGATCTTGCTCCCAAATTATTGGCACAAATAGCCAAGATTCCAATATGCGGTAATCATGTACCGACAGAAGATCAATTACAAGCATGGAAAGCATTTTTAAAAGTTTAGGAAAGAATTGCTAAGGCCAGACAATTTTGTGTATATTGCATCAATTACAAATATAGTAAAAATAAAAGAGAAATTGCCGTAGGAATTAATACCAACTCAGCCACCCTTAATGGGTCAGAAGAGAACTCTTTAGAAAGAGTAAACTTTTGGGAACGAGTAAAGCAGGCAAAAAATCAAGATATAAAATTTTCTGATTCTATTCCCACAGAAAAAAATCGGCGCAGTAGTCGTCAATTAGGAACTTTTGAAAAAATTGACGCAAAACATAATCTTATAAATATCAGAATAGAGCGAGACTTAGTTGAATATATAGAAACAGGAAATTATCAAATACCAAAAACAGGATATTTATCTTTTGATGCTGCTGGTGATATCAAACAGATTGAACGTAAAGAAAAAGCCTTAGAACAGTTAAGACGAGGACGCACACAGAATCCCTATTGCACACAGAATCCCTATTTAGGTGACTTCCTATTTGATGCTTCCCAGGCCAGACCTATACAAGAAACTCTCAAACTTAAAGCTAAAGATTTGTTATCATCTGCTGCAAATTCAGGTCAAAAAGCACCTGTGGAAAAGGTACTCGCAGCGGAAGATTTAGTTTTAATTCAAGGACCACCAGGAACAGGTAAAATTACTGTAATAGCCGAAATTTGCTATCGAATTGCTTTAAGGGGTGGACGTACGTTAATTACATCTCAAGCTAATTTAGCAGTTGATAATGCCCTAAGTAGATTAGTTCATAATCCTGTAATTCTGGCTGTTAGAAAAGGAAAAGCTGAAAAAGTTGGGGAAGAAGGACACGCATTCTTATAAGATCAAGTAATTGACAGATGGCTATAAAATACCGCCACCGATTGCGAAAATAATGTTGCTTAACGACAAGAAAATATCCAAATTATTCGTAAATTATTAGTATCGGAACAACAATTTGGGGAATATTTTCAAGCTGAATCAGAATTCAGTCAACAACAAGATGAATTCAAAAAGGAGAAGGAAAATCTAGATACAATCCGTAAAGATCAAGAACTTGTCTACAATGAAGCCTTAACCCAAAAAGCTGCAATCGAATCCTTAACTAAAAATTGCGACAAACTGCTAAAATCGAGAGAAAATATCAATTGGGATACTTCAGAAATTAAATAATTTAAACCACTTCTTGAACCCTGTCAAGAAGGAAATAATCAAGTAGAAGATTTCCGTGAAAATGTTCATCAGGCGATTAAATATACAGATGTACTTGGCTTTGTTCATGCTGTACGTGGTGTATTTGGTTTAGCAGTTTGGTTACGTGAAACTATAGGAACAGAGATTTCTGAATTTAAACCAGCATTTATTTATGCTAATGATGCGACTATAGCTATCTCAGAAGATGCGACTATAGCTATCTCAGAAATAGCTATATTAGTAAATATTTTCAAACATAGTTCTACATATTTACATCAGTTACATAGAGAGTATCAGCAGTCTCTAAATCAACAACAATACTTGTAACCAACTATTAAAATGTGGGAAAACTGTAAACGATAAATTGATTATATTATCGAAGCATTCATAGAATGGAAAATTACAGGTTATACCCATCTTTATCAATTGTTAAAAGATTGTCAGCAATCTAATTTGCCACTAACTGATAATATGCTGAATCTTCCACTAGGTTTAGTGATACTTGCCAATAATTTAAAGTTACCACTCATACCAAGTAATTACCAAATTAAACTACCATATTGGCAACAATTAGCAAAATTAATCTCTTATGAGATAGAGGGTAAATTTAGTGATAGACAAGGTAATCAGCATAATTTTAGTTATTTTTTACAACAAAATTTCAGTCAAATACCCATAGTGCGATCACTTTTTGATAGCACAAAATGGCAAGAAATTTATCAACAGTTTGAAGATTATCAATTACTCACCTCTAAACAACGGAAATTACTAGTTGAAAATACCCAATTTTTCTTAAATAAACTGAAAAAAACCTACAGCACAGCTTATGAATTAAATAACCTTGATTCTACTTTAACTCGAATTACACAAGAAGTATTAGATATTAATCTAGCAAATACCCGTCAATGCGTTTCAGAAATCAAAACCCAAGCCGAAGAAAAACTTAATATTCTACATAAACAAAAACAACAGTTAGATAAAACCCCCAACAATGATATTACACAAGAACAAATTTTGGAAACTCAATCTCAGCTAGAAAAAGCTAGTCAAGATGCTAACTTCCAACTTATAAAAGTTGTCAATATCTTGGAAGAACTGAATAAAGAACCAAAAATACCAGCCCAATTACATAATCTCACGCAACAATATTTAGCCACACGATCAAATATTCTGGAACTGCATCAAGAATTTGCCAAGCAAGTTAAGTTGTGGCAAAATAGCATAATTTAACTTGAAATATTGATTCCATTACTAAAACCTTTTACTCTCTTAGACTTAGAGATTATCAAATAATCTCTAAATAAACAATTACTGCGACTTAAAAAAGAAACTAAATCTGCCCTACAAAAAATCAAAAAAGCACAGACTAAAATAGATGAATTAGAACAGCAATTACAACTACAAACACGAGTTGCTTTAATCATAGAACGTAATTGCTGGGAAATAGTATGGCAAGAAATACCTGATAAATTCGAGCCGAAAAACCTAGAAACTGATTTATTTAACCTAGCTTTCTTAAAGCTAGTTGAAAACAGGTTTTATATTTGGCAACAACAACTAGAAGATGAAGAAAATTATCTGCAAAAATATCAGACTTTTATCCAAGATTGGATTAAAAAACTACCTCAACCTTCAGAACGTGATAGTAAAGATGTGAGACGGATTTATTTAGATAATGCTAAGGTAGTTGGTATCACCTGCGTTCAAGCTGCAAATTACAACTTCTCTGAGGAATTCCAATCTTTTGATGTTGTCATTATTGATGAAGTTAGTAAATGCACTCCTCCAGAATTACTAATTCCCGCCTTAAAAGGTAAAAAATTAGTCATGGTGGGAGATCATCGACAACTACCACCCATGCTGGATACTAGCACCGTTGAAGAAGTTGCTGCCAAAATTGGACATACAAGAGAAGAAATGCCATTTTTAGAGGAATCATTATTTAAAAGTCAGTTTGAAACTGCTAATTCAAGCATTAAACAAATGCTAAATACCCCATATCGAATGCACCCAGACATCATGGGAGCAATCAATCAATTTTATTATGGTAAATTAGAATGTGGAATTTCAGAACCTGATAGTAAAAGCGCTCATTATCTAGCAGGGGAAATAATTAAGCCAGAACACCATCTGATTTGGGTAAAAACGCCCAGAGAAAATATATTTTAAGAAGAACGTTTGCGCAATTCATTTTTTAATGTTAAAGAAATTGAGATCATAGAAAGAATATGTCAGCAATTCGAAAATAGTTGGAGTTATAAAGTTACCAACCGTGAACCCAAAAGGAAAATAGCTGTAATTACATTTTATGGCGCTCAAATCAGAAAAATTGATGAACGTTTACAATCTAAGCTTTTCCCTTCATTGCAAATTAGAACAGGTACAGTTGATAGGTTTCAACGAATGGAAAGACCAGTTGTAACTGTCAGTATGGTGCGGAATAATCATCAGGGAGATGTGGGATTTGCTCAAAAGCTAGAACGGGTAAATTTGGCTTTTCCCAGCACGCAAGAACTACTGGTAATTGTCGGTTATCACGATTTATTGACCAGCAAACCAGGTACAGTTGGTGGTGTGTATTCGGAAGTTGCCAATATTGTAAGTCATCATGGAGCTTTTGTTGATGTTTCTTCCTTAGAATGCTAAACCAAACCTATTGATGAGAATCTCAAAAAGGCTGTAACAGAAATTGAGGAGCAAAGTGCTGGTTTATCACTTTTAGCTCCACGTAAATTTCGCTATAGTTTGCGTCAAAATACTGTAGAGTTAACTATGAAATAACGCCGGCAATTTAACGTACTGGAAGAATTCATCATCCCTGCTGGTATTGAATTTGATCCTCCTCCAACAGCCAATGAATTAGCTTCTGTACTTGGGGTTAATTCTGTATTTGTAAACAGCACTGTTGCAACTCTTCAGACATTACAAACCCTGGCTGTAACATCACCAATTACAGTTACTGAGGAAGGGCGTTTATTTTATGAGAGAGGAACTGTACCCCAGCCACCATACTCTGTTCAAATTTATGCTGTTACTGACTTCTTAGGTGGAAATATTACCTTTCAATCTGAATCATTAAATGATGTTACAGTCAACTTACCTGATTTAGCAATATTTGTAAATATTGAAAATAAAATCAACAATATTTCTTCCTTAAGTCTTCAAAAAATACAGAAAATTATTCAAAATTCAGGTTTGGCGTTTCATGTACCAGCAGACGGGAAAATAGTTACTGCTTTTAAAGCAATACCACCAACTCAAACCTTTTGGAAAACCATATCTCTATTTGTGATATTCAATACACTGGAAGAAAAATTGAGTATCCAAATCAGAAGCGGCAAGAAAATTTTAGAATCAGGATCAAATTGGCTAGAATCAATACTAAATGAACGGAAAATATCCTTGCGGTCATTATGTAAATTATCAGAGGAAGCCATCAATTTTGAGCTAGAAACAATTCTGAATCAGAAAAATACAGAAATAGAATTCAGACTAGAGAAGATTCGTCAACAGACGTTAGAAACTGCACAGAAAACAGTTACAGCAGTGCAGTTACGTAATGGACAAATTGCTGAAGCTCTTTTAGAGGTTTTAAATTCGGGAAAACATCAAGTTCTCATATATTATCCTTGGATAAATCAGGCTGTTATCGATGATAAATTTATAAATCTGCTACAAAAATTAGTAAATCGTGGTTTGGGTATTTTAATTGGCTATGGAACTGCGCGACGACAATAAGACGAACAACAACCAATACCACCGCAAGTTCAGGATAAATTACAAGCAATAAAAACACCTGAATGTTTACCATGTATACAGATTTTTTGGTTAGGAAATCCTCATGTTCGAGAAGTAAGAGTCGATAGAGAAATTTATCTTTGCAGTTCTCATAATTGGCTTTCCTATCGAGGTGATCATCTACCACGGTATGAATCAGTTTATAAGGTTAGAATTCCTGATCAAGTTCAAGAAGTATATCAATTTCTCGCTCATCGCTACCAATACCACTCTCAAGAATTATGGAAAAATGCTTTACAAAATAGTGATTTTCAACTAGCTGTAGAAGCCGTATGTATTTGGGATGCGTTGGCTATGACAGACTTGGGAATTAAATAAATAGAAGAAAATAACTGGCTGGAACTTTTACCTGTATAGCTAAATCTTGTACATCAAGGAATAAGGACAAAACACTTATCAGATATATCACTAAGTTTACAAACTTCCCTTTTATTGTTAAGTCAGATTTCAAGTGAAGAGACTTTCATTGATTTATTACATCAGGGATAGCGTGAAGTTTTGCAGACTATCGCTCAACAATATCCTCAAATAGTTGTCAACTTACTCAGCGGTGAAATATGGGCGCAATTTATCCGCCTCAAAATTGCTCAACCAGATGAATCACCATATAAATTTATATTGAAACAAACAACACATCGGAAGCAAGAAAAAAAACCCAGAACAAAAAAAGGATAGCAACTAATCAATTAATCACATCAGCATTTATCTGCGTTTATCTGCGGTCAATTAATCTAATCCTCAATTTTACACAATTACTGTGATGCAAAAAATCGTCTAACTCGATACAATTGATTGAAATAAGGAGAGCCGAGGGAAAAAAAGTGGTCTTAACAAAAGGCTTTGAAATTGAGATGTATACTGGCACGCCTCAAGGTGAAATTGTCGGACTCTCCGACCAAATCATCACAGATCTACCAGGATTTATGCGGGAGCCAGATAGCCGCAACGTAGAGTACATAACTAATCCATCTACCAATTATGAATCTCAATTGTGTGGGTTACTGCGTCCTCGGCAGGAGTTACGTAAGTATTTGCAGCGATTGAACAATTACACATTAATACCAGGCAGTACCCTATCCTTGGGTGGAAGCGATCACTTTCATCGTTCCGACCCAACTAACCCCTATCATGACTACATTGAGCAAACCTACGGCACAAAAGTAGTCACTGCCAGCGTACATATTAATATTGGCATCAGCGATCCAGAAATCTTAATACGTGCCTGTCGAATTATTCGCCTGGAAGCACCTTTATTCCTTGCCCTGAGCGCCTCATCACCATTTTTAGATGGAAAAGCCACAGGCTATCATTCCACCCGTTGGGGACTCTTCCCTCAAACCCCCAATCATGTACCCTTATTTGCCAGTCATGCCTATCATATTCAATGGGTAGAAGAACAGCTAAAAGCCGGAACAATGCAAAACGTCCGGCATTTGTGGACATCAGTCAGACCAAATGGCGATCGCCGTCCTTATTATTTAAATCGTCTAGAACTGCGAATTTGTGATTTAGTCACAGATCCCATTTCGTTATTAGCAATTACTGCCCTCCTGGAAGCACGATTGCTACAAATTATAGACAACTCCAACATCGACCCCCTCACCCAAAGCAGTTTTTCCCCAGAAGAACTAATTACCTTAACCACTAAAAATGAAATGGCAGCAGCCACATCCAGTCTGGATGCCCAATTGCAACATTGGCAAGATGGTAGTACCATACTCGCCAGAGACTGGGTCGCCCAACTATATCAAGAAATTTGGGGTATAGCCAAACAAAAAGGCTTCAGTTGTTTCCTTTCCCCCATACAGAAAATTCTCCGCGAAGGCAACGAAGCCCAACAGTGGTTACATCTACACAAAATTGGTGTTGATGCCCAGCGAGTCATTAACCAGGCAATTATCGCCACCCAACAACGAGAACAGGAACTAGAAAAGAAATTGTGTTCTTCTTTGCTTGCTTAGAGGCTATTGAGAACTGGGGATTGGGGATTGGGGACTAGTGACTGGGAAGAAAGTGACTGGGAAGAAGAAGAGAAATTTCTCTTCCTACCCCCTCTTTTTTTCTCATTTTTGGTTTTAAAAATCTAATCTTTCTCCAGAGATTAGTGCTTATTAACAAAACCTATAAGTCATCTCTCTCTGTCTAGGGGTAGATTTTGTTTTATATCGTCATCAATCCTTATATTTTCCCCTTACCTACTAGTTTTTGAATTTTGAATTTTGAATTTTTATATGCCCCAGATAGTCTTAGTTAACCCACAGATTCCACCAAATACAGGTAATATTGCCCGTACTTGTGCCGCTACAGGGACGGAATTACACCTAGTTGGTCCTTTAGGCTTTGAAATTAGCGATCGCTACCTCAAAAGAGCAGGTTTAGACTACTGGCCTTATGTCAAACTCGACTATCACGAATCTATAGAAGCATTCCAAACCATCCATCAGCAGCGTGGCGGCAGATTGTTAGGCTTTACAGTCCGTGGCACTTTTAACTATATCAATTATCAATTTCAAGCCGATGATTGGCTATTATATGGCAGTGAAACCACAGGCTTACCAGCAACTGTTCTCACTACCTGTGACTCCACACTCTACATACCCATGCATGAACCGGGAGTTCGCAGCTTGAATCTATCCGTCAGTGTAGCTATCGGCTTATTTGAATCCCGCCGTCAGTTAGGCTATTTAACTTAAGTTCCGCAGATAGCAAAGCAATAATATTAGGCAAATTGTTTACAATAGTTAAAAACTATTTAGGTATAAAAACTCATAGAGGTTTAAAAATAATAGCCATAGATAAAAGGCCAAAAAGCCCATCTCATAAATCTTTTACCATCTAAAACCTCAACTTGCAACTGGTATAGTCATATCTAAAATATTTAAGTGATCTCCGAAAACATCCAGCGATATTACGTAAACTAATCATTGGCAGGGTCAAGTCCCAATACCCTCCCTACCTAAGTAAAAAAACAAGATTAGTTGAATGAGAGATATATAAGAAATTTGTATATTAGCTTTGATTCCTAGTGAATAGTCAATGATAGATTTTAGTGAATCCAAATTCTTTCTAGCCTGGAGATGAAATCAATCAAAGCATTTACTGGAAGGCATTTTAGCTATTTGTATCCTTAGACACAACTATAGGACTCAAAAATCCTTGGTAATGTGTACGGTTGTTTTTTAGGGAAGAAACAACGTAAAGTCTCGAGTTGATAAGACGGATTGAATAAAAAAACCTAGAAAATATCTACAGCAGGAACATCGTTTTGTCAGAAAACGGCGCAGACTAAATAAATGCCAACAGCTAAATTGGACCCAGCAAAGCTATCATATTTGTCTGGATCCCGCTGGAAAAGCAAAATCAGCAACGATAACTGTCAACAACGAACAATCCTAGATTTTATGAGGAGTGGTGACAGACAAGTCAATACAAAAATTTTAAGGTTTACAAACAAGTATGAACTTGTCTAAATCAGAGAAGCAGGTTAATCTTACCTAAGTATCTCTGGTGAAAGTGATCTTGATATATCGTTTGATGTGATTTCAATCATGGATTAATATCCAACTAAAAAAAATCAAGGTCAATTAAGCGAAGCGTGATCATAGGAGGTCGTCTTTGAAACGAGCATTGAAAAAGAGAGTAAAGGCTGTGTTGAACAATAACCCCAACAGCGATACTGCCCCGGTCGAGCAGTTAAATGAGACAAATCACAAAGCAAACCGCCGGGCTAGAACCCAAGCCGCTATGATAGGCTTGGCAATCTCAATGGGCGCAACCAGCCTTTTGGTGACTCGACAAAGCGATCAAGCCCAAGCAGCCGCTCCTGTTGGCAGTCAAAAAGCAGCCTCAACGATTCCTGCTGTTTCTGACACTGATATAAAATTTGCCGCCACCAAGCTGAAGTCCCAAGCAGTCTCTTCAGCGAGGTTGCCTGAAAATCCTGTTATTCTCGAACCAACAGCAGTTTCGCAAGTGCCTGGGCTTGAAGCTAAATGGCCAATTACAGTCAACGAAATGGCTGTCCAAATTCCTACATCAGAAGCTGAGAAAAATGCTATCTACTTGCAATCCCAAGTAGATCAGCGATTGAAGACTAACTCAGTTCAATCCAGATTACAAACAGCTAACCAATTACCTGAAATCAGAGTACAACAACTATCCAGCAGTCAAGGTGTTGCAGGCTCTCAACCCACAAAAGTAATTATTGTGGAATCACCAAACACAGTCAGCAATGATGTTGATGCACAACTGAAAGCGCAACAAGAATTTGCCCTGAATCGCTTACAGGAAAAATCGAACCGATTAAAAAATAGTTTAGCCGAGTTGCGGTCTGACGAAACTCAAAAGCTAACACGAACTCGTAAGATTGAAATAGCACAACCAACAACTATAACTGACAAAACTGTACCAGCACAGTTAGAAGAAGCGACAGATAGCAGCCAAGCTAGTTTGATATCCAGGTTAAAAGAGGAAAAACAAACAAGTGGAGGAATACAGAAGGTAACATCATCTGCACCAGCCGTACCTAAAGTTGTTGCCCAATCATTACCTAAAGTTGTTGCCCAATCATTTGGGACAACCTATGAAGTCAGACCTGGAGATACATTAGCTGAGATTGCCAGTAATTACGGTATTTCAGTCTCAGAACTAGTTAAAGCTAATAATCTAGCAGACCCTAATCAATTACAAATCAGTCAACAACTGATTATTCCCACAGCTAGAGCAGAACGGAGCAGTTACGACCAGTCAACTGTAGCAGTTCAGCGTACTTTCGTCCAGTCCAACAATATTGCCACAGTTGCTAGTTCTCCTGTTAACAAACTTGATTTAGATGCCAATCTACCTCAAGTCTCACAGCCATCAGGAGTGAGAAATACCAACACTGCTGTTATTTCTATTCCCGCAGTTAAGGAAAATCAATTTCAGGTCAATACTCCGACTGCTACTACCAATGGCGTTAGTATTCCTGTCCCTGTAGCTCACAATAATGAGCTACAGTCAGGAGAAAATGACCTCTCTTCCCCTATCGCTTATGGTGTGGGTGGTGAAACTCCATCACGCGATCGCGTCACCAAAATCCCAATGGCTCAAAAACAACGTCAAAAGGTAGCCAAGGTCAAAGGTAACGAACGTCTCCGCAGCTTACAAGCAGAAATTGAGAGACTACGCGAAAAATATCGCCCTAAAGAGTCTGGTGTAACTGTACAAACAACGAGTGCAAGCGATGATGCCACAGCGCCAGTTGTAATCGAAACAGGCAATCACTTTGCCCCCTCTAGAGTTAATTCTCAACGGAATGCAGTAGCAATTCCTTTACCAACACCAATACTACCCAGTTACAGAGAACAACCTGTTAAGCCCCAATTGCGTGCCGCTCGTCCCATGAACGAGCCAATTAACCCAGAATTCCTGCTCAATCAAACAACTTCATCTGGTAATTTTGATCGCAATAACTCATCTGGCATCAAATTGGTTGTTCCTTCTGCTGGTGTTAACTCGACCGACTCCTTGGGTAAATTGCGAGGAACCAGAGTATCCCCAGCATTACCACCATTGGCTGCCGTTGATTTATACCTGCCTAAAAATGTTGACCAAAATAGTAATCCTCAATCTACCTCGTCAGCATCTTACATTTGGCCTGCTAAGGGTGTTCTCACATCTGGCTATGGTTGGCGCTGGGGCAGAATGCACAGAGGTATTGACATTGCTAACGGTGTAGGCACACCAATTCATGCATCTGCTCCCGGTGTGGTAGAAAGAGCAGGTTGGAATAACGGTGGTTATGGCAATGTGGTTGATATCCGTCATACCGATGGGAGTATGACTCGTTATGGTCACAATAGCCGAATTTTAGTGCAAGTAGGTCAACAAGTGGAACAAGGTCAAACTATTGCTGCTATGGGTAGCACTGGTTTTAGCACTGGACCTCACAGCCACTTTGAAGTCCACCCAGCAGGTAAGGGTGCAGTGAACCCAATTGCGTTCCTACCATCACAGGCACGTCTATAAAAGCCTAGCTGTTTGTTAACTAAGTAATTGTCTTGTTCGTGGAGGGAGATTTGCTCCCTCTTTTATTTTGGAAAAAAATTCTGATTTGGGAATTGCCATAGCCAGAATTGTATGCTATCTTAATATAAGTTGATAAAACCACACGGCTCAGTAGCTCAGTTGGTTAGAGTACGGGACTCATAAGCCTGGGGTCGTCAGTTCAAATCTGACCTGAGCCATTTTAACAATCCATGGATCACTAACCGCAAATCTATCGGGATTAACACAGATATTGAATCTATGTTTCCTTATAAGCAGCAATAGTACAAGCACGCACAAGGAAAGAAAGTAAACTTTATCATTCACCTAGTTGAGATTTTATTCTTTGGGTGAAATAAAACCAAATTTGGTAAAAATCCAGTGATACCATTCTTGATGATTACTCACAAAAGTTCAAGGAAAGAAAGTAAACTTTATCATTCACCTAGTTGAGATTTTATTCTTTGGGTGAAATAAAACCAAATTTGGTAAAAATCCAGTGATACCATTCTTGATGATTACTCACAAAAGTTAATGCTGATTTGGAATCAGCAGTATGCGCCATTTTAGGAATAAAACATCAATTATGATCTTTAAATATTAAAATACTTACACAAATATTCTAAAGAATAGCTTTCTAAATTGGGAAAACATTCTTTAGCCAGAAGTCAAGTACAATCGAATTGTAAATTTTGCTCAGTTAAACCAACTTGTTTAAAACTCCGCTTGAGGATATCTATATCATGATCTGCATAGTGACAGATAATTCTTTTATATTGAACAATAGTTAGAAATTCTGCCAATAAGGTTTTTAGACTTTTGAGATGTAAAACTTTTTGAAATCGATGGGAATTACCATCACAAAAACCTTCATAAATTACCAGAGATTAGACATCTTGCAGAATTAATTTCATGTTATAATCCGGGTTGTCTTTATTTTAGCCAAAAGTTAGAGTTACACGGTTATGTTTGAATTAACGATCGCAAAGAACACCAAAAATACATAAAATATAAAGGTCTCAATCATACCACAGAAACAATTGTGCAAGAGGTCTACTATTAATAGTAGCTACTTCACTTAAAATCGGGTTGCCTTCCGTATCTAAAACAACAAAATCCATACTATCTTACTTGTAAGTAATTTTTTTGGTGCTTGTCATAATTAGATCATAAACGATAAAATACCAAGTAGGCAATTAATACAGGCAATCATTACGACTTATAAGGTACGAAATAATACCTGTACAGATGCTAATATTCTAATTAATGTAAATAACGCTTTATAGCCTCTATCTTTCTCTTTTCGTCTTTGATGCTTTGCATATTTTCACGAAAAACCTTACCAATCATCTAAAATGGCGTATCAGTTCAGCAACAGACCAAGCCTGAGCGATTGTACCCCTGGATATATGCGGTGCATCACCATCAAAAATTTCCGAAATTGAACCCAGACAAGCACTAGATAAGAAGTGATCTAAAAGCGGTTGCCAGTCAAAAGGTATGGGTACTTCCGGGTAAAAACGCTCCCAAGACCGGACATAAGAGCCAATCAACCAAGTCCAAACGGTACCTTGATGATAAGAGCGATCGCGTTTATGGGGACTACCCTCACATTTTCCTACATATTCTGGATCACTGGGATCTAAACTACGCAAACCGTAAGGAGTCAATAATCGAGAAGTTGCCAAATCCAAAACTTGACGACCTTGCTGTTGAGAAAAACCGGAATGATGTAAAGATAAAGCCAAAACTGCATTGGGGCGAATTTGCGAATTCCGGCGATCATTTGGGTCAATGAAATCGTACAAATAACCTAGTTGTGGATTCCAGAACTTTTGCAACGAATTTTTTACTTGTTCTGCTTGCCGTGCGTAGCGTTGTGCTTGATTAGTCAAACATAAAAAATTACCTGCATCTATTTGGCTTAATCGTTCTGCCCACTGACTCAACCAACATAAAGCCGAATACCACAGAGCATTGATTTCTACTGCTTTACCGCAGCGGGCTGTAACAGGTAATCCTTCCACCAGTGCATCCATCCAAGTCAAAGCCACACCATTAGCATCCCAAGAAATTAGCCCATCAATGGCATCAACTTGGATATTGTAGCGAGTACCACCAATAAAAGCTTTGTGAATTTGCTGCACAACTGGAAATTGCTCTAGCAAAAACTGCCAATCTTGAGTAGCTTCTAAATAAAGTCCTAAAGTTTCAATCCACCACAAAGCAGCATCAATGCTGTTATAAAAAGGTTCGCTATCAACATCGGGAAAAGCATTGGGAATCAGCCCATGACGACAATAACGGGCAAAAGTTTGTAACAGTCCTTTTGCTATTTCAAAGCGTTGTGGAACTAGTGTCAAGCCCGGTAAAGCGATTAAAGTATCTCGTCCCCAATCACCAAACCAGTGATATCCCGCAATCACCGTAGGGCCAGCTATAGAAGCTCGATAGACAATAAATTGATCACTGGCTTTAAGTAGGGTTTGCTGAATTGGGGACTGGGGACTAGGAAATGAGCGATTTTCTCCTCTGCTCCCTGCTTCTTCTTTCCAGCCAAAAATTTGAGTAAGTCTTTCTTGTTCTGCGTCTACTGCTTCTGCAAAACTATCAGGGGAAAGAATTGCTAGTTGAGAGTGGGGTAAACCTACTTGAGCTTCTAGGGTGACAGTATCTCCTGGTTGGAGGTTAACTGTTAAAGAACCGGGACTATAAAGGTCTTGGCGATCGCCTAATCCCCGTTTTGTTTCTTCGGGTAAACTATAATTCCAATACCATAATCCATCAGATTGATACTCTCCTTGTGTCCAGCGCAGATGCCAAGGTGTACCAAATTGACCACCATAATTCATTTGCAAACAAACCATCTGTTGATTGACCAATTGAGAAAACTGTATTTCTTTACAGCCAGTTTGTTGATGATGAAAATTACAATCGCCTATAAACACTCTTAATTTTAAGATCCCTCGCTCCTTACCCTCATACCCATATTGAATCAAAATTCTCTGGGTATTGGGAATTTGTAATTTATTCTTCCCTGCTCCCTGTTCCCTGCTGCCCTGTCTTTCCCAGTTCCCATTTGGCATCACCAACTGTCTGGTTAACTGCCAGTTATCCCCACTCCAAACCCATTTGGGAACAGGGTTAATATTGAAATGGTGCAGGAATTGATAGCCTCTGGGTTCAATTTCACCACTACCCCAAATATTTGTTCCCAGTGCTATTGTTTTTCCACTTATTTCTAAACTTGCTTCCAAATGGGAAAGTAAGAATTTTCGCCCAGAAGGTGGATTCATAGCCGCAAATAACCAACCATGATAAGTCCTTGTATGCACATCCGAAACTGTACCACTGGCAAAACCACCCAAGCCATTGGTTAATAACCATTCTCTAGTATCTAAATCCATCATTGGCTACTCAAAATCGTAATGACTATGATATAGTCGTAACAGATCGTAATTAAACTGTCAGAAAGCCCTAATCTGACCAGACTAAGTACCTTGGGTAGTACTTTAGAGGTAAGAGTTCAAGACCTACCAAGGGATGTGAAGCTAGTCCTTTGGTCTAGAACCGAACAGTTAAACATCTAAGGGTTAAAGAAGTGCTGTTTGGATAGTTACCGACCTCTAACATTATCAAAGCTAACTTTGCCGCAAGAGCGCGAATCTACGCTCTAAAAAATGGATATAAGTTGAAGGAGAACTAAGTTAATGACGCTCACTTACGGAACAGAAGGATGCCTTCGCGTTGGTCAGCAGGCTCCCGACTTTACAGCAACCGCTGTTATAGATCAGGAATTTAAGACAGTCAAACTTACCGACTATCGCGGTAAGTATGTCGTCCTGTTTTTCTACCCTTTAGACTTTACCTTTGTTTGCCCCACTGAAATCACAGCATTTAGCGATCGCTACGAAGAATTCAAGAAGCTTAACACAGAAGTTCTTGGTGTTTCTGTTGATAGCGAATTCTCACACCTTGCTTGGATTCAAACAGATCGTAAATCTGGTGGTGTAGGCGATTTAAATTATCCCCTAGTTTCCGATATCAAAAAAGAAATTAGCGCCGCTTACAACATTCTCGACCCCGCATCTGGCATTGCTTTGCGTGGTTTGTTCATCATTGATAAAGATGGTGTAGTTCAACACGCTACTATTAATAATCTTGCCTTTGGTCGTAGCGTTGAAGAAACTCTGCGTACATTACAAGCCATTCAGCACGTTCAGTCTCATCCTGACGAAGTTTGTCCTGCTGGTTGGCAACCTGGAGAAAAAACAATGATTCCCGACCCTGTGAAGTCTAAAGTTTATTTCGCAGCAGTATAGGTTACTGGGGACTGGGGACTGGGGACTGGGCAAGAGTTTTTCCCAATCACCAATCACCAATCCCCCATTAATTATTAGCTTTTAATTTGTAATGTTTATTTATGCTGACATCCACATATTTTACTGGCTTATTTAATGAGCGATTCTTCCGTAATCTCTTACCAAAACCAGCATTAGATAATTTCAGATTGGGAGTAGTAACACCAGATTTTAAATTATCAGATATCACCAATAATCGTACCTTAAAATTATCAGATTATCGCGGTAAACAACCTGTTTTACTTGCATTTACCCGAATTTTTACAGAAAAACAATATTGTCCATTTTGCTATCCCCATATTAAAGCTTTGAATGAAAATTATGAGGAATTTACAAATCGGGGAATAGAAGTCTTAATGATTACTAGCACAGATAGAAAGCAAAGTCAAACAGTTGTGCAAGACTTAGGCTTAAAAATGCCTTTATTAAGTGATCCTAGTTGTTATGTTTCTCGGAGTTACAAAGCAGGACAAGCATTAGGAGCGCCTTTACCAGCGCAGTTTGTATTAGATAAAGATGGTAAATTACTTTACAGGCATTTATTTTCTTTTTTAGATCACAATGCTAGTGTAAAGACATTGCTAGAACGATTTAATTAAGGAAAAGTGGATAAGCTATCGCGCATTTAAAGATACTTGATATTAATTTTTTCCATGAAAACCTGTAGGATAAAAATTGATAATTAAATTTGTGAGATTTAATGATGCTCACACTTTATCATTTGCCAATTTCTCCAAATTCACGCCGAGTCTGGATTAAATTAATAGACAAAGGCTTGGAATTTGAACTGGTAGAAGTTCAACTAAGTGGAGAACAGTTTAAACTAGAATTTTCAGCAATTAACCCCTTCCACAACATTCCTGCTTTGGTAGATGACGGTTTTAATGTATTTAATGTAATAGAGTCCTTAGCAATTTTGGATTATTTAGAAGTTAAATATCCAACTCCTGTGATGTTGCTAAAAGATCCCAAAGATTTAGCAATTCTGCGAATGGTGGAAATGGTCAGTGTGAATGAATTATTACCTGCTGTTACTCCACTTAACTTATGCCAGTAATATTAGATTTACCAGGAAAAAATGCAGAAGCAATTTAGCAAGCTAAGACAAAAATTAGTACAGCATTGAATTTTTTCGAGAATCAACTGGATGACCGTCCCTACTTTGGCAACGAGAACCTAACTTTAGCTGAAATTGTAGCGGGAAGTATTGTACTCTGGTTGCCAAAAGGGGGCATTTCCTTAGATGACTATCCAAAATTAAAAGCTTGGTACGATCACTTAGTTGCGCGTCCAGCATGGCAAACTACCTAACCAACACCAGAGATGATAGAAGGTTTTCGGAAACTGTTAATGTCCAGAACAGGATAATATCAATTCAACATTCAAAATAGTTCAACATTCAAAATAGTGCCTCCGAGAGGCTACACCAACAAAATGGGGAAGTAAAGAAACTGTTTTTCCTCCCCTATACCCCTACACCCTTTTTTTATAATTTCACCTGTACCAAATGACTCCGGGGGTTGTAAGTACGGATAGCCCGGATTTTTTCATAATATTCCCTCTCTTGTGAGCTGAGGTCTTTTGGGGGTGCGATCACCACCTTCACCATCTGATCACCACGTCCACCTTTAGCTAGAGGCCAACCCTTACCACGTAAGCGCAGAGACTGACCAGAACGAACTCCCGCAGGCAACTTCACATTTACATTCCCATCGGGTGTAGGTACATCAATAGCAGCTCCCAAAGTAGCTTCATCAGGAGTGATTAGCACTTCACAAACCAGACTATCACCTTCAATTTGGAAAAAAGAATGGGATTGAAGTTCCACCTTTAAATATAAATCTCCCCGTTGTTGAGTCATGGGGTTAACTGGACCCTTACCCCGCACCCGCAGACGAGTACCAGTTTTTGCACCTGCAGGGATGCGAACATCAATTGTTTCGTTACCTAAATTGAAGCGTTTTTGAACTCCAGCGAATGCCTCAGCAAAAGTTAAGCTAATTACAGCTTCGCTATCTTGGGCAGTACCAGCGCCAGCATCTGGAAAACCAAAATGGTTAAAACCGCCACCTGGTCTACCAGTGGAAGTGCGATAAGAGTAATTTTGTTTCCTACCCCCAGGTGCTGCACCACCAAACAAATCATTGAGGAAATCATTAAAACTGCTGTATTGACTGAAGTCAAAGCCACCCATATCTGCTCCAGCACCACCAGGGAAACCTTCACCGACCTGCTTCCAATATTGACCGTATTGGTCATATTTTTTGCGTTTATCCGGGTCAGAGAGAACTTCGTAAGCTTCGTTCACTTCTTTAAATTTTGCCTCTGCTTGCTTGTTACCTGGGTTAACGTCAGGGTGGAATTTACGGGCTAGTTTACGAAAAGCTTGTTTAATGTCTTCTGGACTGGCGGTTTTATTGATTCCTAAAATTGAGTAATAGTCTTTAAAGTCGGTTGCAGCCATCTACCAGCCTCCTGTAAAAATTTTTATGTTTTTTTCTAAGATATGAGATTTGCTGTTTGCCCAGCCTAATGCCAGACAACAAGATTATGATATTAAATTAGCAAAGGATATCAAAAATCTAGTGTGGTTGTCGCTCATAGTGCCAGCGAAATTACCGTACTCATGCAATTTGGGAAAGCAAGTCAGCCTATTCAGCCTATATAGTTCATCATCTAAGCTAGGGGGAGCATCCCGGAGTTGGCGGTGCATTTGCAAAATCACTTCTTCAGGAACTTGTCGTTCGCGCTGTTTATTAAGTGCTAAACACAGCCGAACAGGAGTTCTTACCCATAGCCCAGTAATGTGAGTAAAACCGAAATCACAGGCTAATTCTATGATTTTCCAGCGATTTCTTCTCTGGGTGTTGGTAGCATCGAAAATAGTGGGGATACCTAGAGTAGTGGCTTGCTGAAATTGTCTTTCTATTTCCCGCTAAATCAAGAACCACGGTCCTTGAGTTGCTTGGGAACTAAAGAGGAGTTGCCCCCGGATGGCATCTGTAGAAATTAGCTGCATCTGGGGGCATTCTGTCAGTAATTGTTTTGCCAATGTTGACTTGCCACTATCAGGAAGACCAATCAGCAAAAGTAGTTTAGTCATTACTTATTGGTCATTAGTCATTAGCTATTTTGGGTTGATTAATTAGTTTTGACAACTGACAACTGACAAATGAAAAACTGACTAAATGATTTTACCATCGGGAATTACAGCATTTTTGAGAACGACAACAATTCCACTACGGATGAAAAAGCCTTGTTTTTCGCGTTCGGCTTCTTGGACATTATCTTTATTGATAATTTTGACATCGTGACCGATACGGGCATTTTTATCAATGATTGCTCTGCGAATAATGGTATCTTTAGCAATGCCTACAGGGATGTCACCTTGTTCTAAGCTACATTGGCGTTCAACTGATGGTTGATAATAGTCAGCACCCATGAGTAGGGATTCTTCAATTACACAGCCTGATTCAATCCGCGATCGCACTCCCAAAACTGAATGCTGAATTCGGCAATTTTTCAAAATACAACCTTCGCCAATCATTGATTCTGTAATATCACAATTCAAAAATTTAGAAGGAGGTAAATAACGAGCGCGGGTGTAAATTGGTGCTGCTTCATCATAAAAGCTAAAAGTCGGCATTGGTTGTTGAGTAAGGGCTAAATTAGCATTATAAAATGCTTCAATTGTCCCAATATCTTCCCAGTAATCATCAAACAAGTATGCCTGAACGTTGTGATCTTTAGCTGCATCAGGAATAATTTCTTTACCAAAATCAGTCCGCTGTAAAGATTGTTTCAAAAGTTTGATCAAAACATCTTTTTTAAAGACATAAATCCCCATCGAAGCGATGTAGGGTTGTAATTCAGCCTGTTCTTTTGTTAACCCCAACACGGTAGTATCGACACGCATTTGCGCTAAGGCCTCACCTTTGGGCTTTTCGCTAAAGTCAATTACCCTACCAGAGTTGTCGATTTTCATCAAACCAAAATCTGAGGCGCGATAATCATCTATCGGGATAACAGAAAGGGTAATATCCGCATTGGTTTCCCTGTGACGCTGGATAAATAGACGGTAATCCATCCGATAGAGGTGGTCTCCAGAAAGAATCAGGAATTCGTCCACATCCCAATCTTGCAACATCCAAATGTACTGACGCACAGCATCGGCTGTACCTTGAAACCAATTGGGGTTTTCTGGTGTTTGCTGTGCTGCTAACACTTCCACAAAACCATCACTGAAACCGCTGAAGTTGTAAGCACGGGCGATGTGACGATTAAGGGAAGCTGAGTTAAACTGTGTGAGGACGTAGATTTTAAAGATTTCTGAATTTATGCAGTTGCTAACAGGGATATCTATGAGACGATACTTCCCAGCCACGGGTACTGCGGGTTTAGCGCGGAGTTTGGTTAGCGGATAAAGCCGAGTACCCGCACCCCCACCAAGTATGATTGCTAAAACTTTTTTCACAAAATTTCTCCAGACTGCCTTTCAACTCTCACCTACAGTTTAGGACTATGAGTGGCAGCTGATAAGGGGGGATCAAAGAATCTTGGGAAGGAATTTTTGAGATGGGGTTTAGGTACATAAAATAGAACTGATGTATTAATAATATTAGAACTCAGGTTAGGATGCTATACTAAAAACGGTTTAAAAGTGTCACACTGATTAGTGTAGTACGGCGTAAATAAACCAACTATTCCAAATCTCTGAAAAGCTCATGCCGTATAAATTTTGAATTTTGTTGGCGCAGCCTGCTGGAAGCACTATTTTGTTAGCGTAGCTCTTCTGAAATAAGCATTTTGAATTCACGGCGATACTAGTTCAATGGAGTGCTTACTGAGGTAAAAACTCATCTTCTGTTAATTCAGCTAAATGATATGGAGAGATGACAGGAAAAGACTCTACTGCCAAACCTGTTTCAGCCAAACTGAACAGAAAAACTTAGGGTTCTATTTTAGAAGAAGAACAACCTAAAGTTATTATTCCTAAAGTTATTATTTCTAAGGAAGAGTATAATTTTGCTATTGAATCTATAGACAAGCCAAAAGTTATTATTTCTAAGGAAGAGTATAATTTTGCTATTGAATCTATAGACAAGCCAATGGAATCTGGAGAAGAACTTTCTGCAGAGGAAACTTCTCTATTAGAACTGTTATCTATTCTTGTCTTGTGGAAATGTATGAAGATTCCTAGTTTTCTCTAGAATCAGCATCTCCCCAAGAAATTCTATTACATCTTATGGATGCACGAGGACTTAAACAGTCAGATTTAGTTGAAGTTATAAGTTCAAAGCGTGTTGTTTCAGAGATTGTGAATGGGAAAAGATCCATTAGTAAAGCACAAGCTAAAGCTTTGGGAGAGTTTTTCTAGGTTCCTGCGGCACTTTTTATTTAAGTTCGCTCAGACTTCGTGAATGTGAATGGTCTTGCTCAAATCAAGATCAGGGCTAAGGTTTTCTTATACGATTAGAGTCAGTATGATTGCTAATGGGATATGATCAGCCCTGATTACCTTAATTAATTGTAAAAAGTGTAACTATATGAGATTAGACTTTGTAGAATTTTATTAGGATAAAGGTAAGGCAAGTGAGTGGCGTTTAGATGATTGTCAATTGGGTAATATAAACTAAACTTAGATTTTTGGTAAAAATGCTTCTGGTAAACCGAAAATACTTAGAGCTATTAACTTTTTAGCGAATTTGCTATGTGGTGACGAAATGCTGAGATCCGAACATAGGTCGAGAAAATGGAAATTGATCTTTTCTAATACCCAGAAAATACATATAGTTTACATATTAATAGTTGAGAATGGTCGTGTAGTTAAAGAGAAATTAACTATTGACTCTGAGATTTTACTTGAAAGGAATAATTCAGGTGAGGGTAAAGTTAGGGCTGGAAAACTAAAAATAGAAATCGACTTTCAGACTCATATTCATGAAATTACCGCTTTAAAACGGAGAGATTCTATCCAACATCATTTTTTTGAGGAAATTTATAATTGCGCAAAGTCATTAAAATATTATCAATTTGGAACAGGTTTAGGAAAAGGTCGTGTTACAGTTGCTAACTCGATAAGGATAGGCTTAAAAGATACATAGCAAGTCATTGAAATATTCAATTCAGGCAAGGAAGAATTCGGAAGAAATTTCATTGAAGCTATAAAATCAGATATGGCATCTGTAGGTTACAACATATCTCAAGATAGGAATAAGAATACCATATGATCTGGTTTTTTAACCAAAAAGGAATTAGTTCCACATTTTCAATATCTTTATGTTCAAGAAAATGAGCTAAAAGATAAAACTGAGGAAGCAATGATCTCTCAAGGTATGTTTAGAGTATGATCTCTAATCATTCAAGTAAACTATTCGCTTTTAGCTAAAAAGCGATTGTATTTTAATAGATGATATTGGGGAAGGACTAGATTTTGAAGGAGCATCAGTAATGATTAAGTTACTTATTAGTAAATCTGAATCTGAAAATGGATTATTTCAGTTAATCATGACAACTAATGATAGCTATGTTATGAATGGTGTTATTTTAGATTATTTGTCAGTAATTTAGAGACAACCAGGATTGGCAACACTTCATCATAATATATATACATAATTCAAAACGAATATTTGAATATTTTAAATTTATTGGTTTAAATAATCTTGACTTTTTTGAGACTCAATTTTACTTAAAAGGATTTGGTAATTAGGAGCATATAGATCAGTGAGACAACTAGCTATTTTTGTAGAAGTAAAACAGAATAGATATTTGTGGAAACATTTCTTAAAAAAGTTGCCGAGAAAAATAAATCTGCTATAGAGATAATTTCTGTAAATTCTAATCAACCTGGACAAGATATTTATTTAATTAAGAAACCAGTTATTTTTTGTGAAACAAAATTTTATGTTTTGATATATAACTCCTCTGGTCACAAAAGAGTGGCCTATGACATGAAAAAACAGTGTGGTAAGGTAATCGTATCTAGCTATGAGAGAGTTATTGGATTACAAAGATGTTGATCCAACTACCTATATCTGAAAAATCTAAGCTGCAAAGTAATTTATATTCTTTATTACCAAAGGGTTCAATTCCTCTAAATATAGTGCTTGCTATCATGGAAATAGAAGCATAGTTCTTAGCATAATATAATCATTTTCTTAAACTAGATTCCAGTTTAACACCAGGTAGAATTCAGGGAATTTTTGGTTTTAATCCTCAAACCGATGATATGGACAGGAGAAGGGAACCTTCGGATGATTTGAAGCAGATTTATAATCATGTAGGATAAGGTTTCAATAAAAGTGAAAAACAAATGAATAGGCTTGCATCTAATTCAGATTATAAATTTATATATATAAAACTTGCTAATAGTGTTCCTAGTCTGGGAGAATTTATCGGATATATTGATAAGTTAATAAGTTCTTAGTAAATATGCCGATTCACACACCAGACTGGGTTAAACACACAGTTTTCTATCAAATCTTCCCTGATAGATTTGCTAAAGGCAAACAACCACATAAACGATTATTAAATAATGCAAAATGGGAAGATTGGGATGCCTCCCCCACACTCCAAGGTTATAAAGGTGGCGATTTATGGGGTATTTTAGAAAAATTAGACTATATCCAAAGTTTGGAAATTAACGCTATTTACTTTACTCCCATTTTTCAATCAGCTTGTAATCACCGCTATCACACCCATGATTATTATCAAGTCGATCCATTATTGGGAGGTAATGAAGCTTTTAAAAAATTACTAGATGCGGCACATCAGCGTAATATTAAAATAGTGCTTGATGGCGTTTTTAATCATGCCAGTCGGGGTATATTCTTTTTTCACGATATTTTAGAAAATGGACCCCATTCACCTTGGGTAGATTGGTTTAAAATTGAAGGTTGGCCACTGGCACCATATACAGGTGATGCACCTGCAAATTATGTAGGATGGGCAGGAATTCGTTCTTTACCAGTATTTAACCATGATAACCCAGAAGTGCGGGAATATATTATGGAAGTTGCCGAATATTGGCTTAAATTCGGTATTGATGGTTGGCGTTTAGATGTACCTTTTGAAATCAAAACTCCAGGTTTTTGGCAAGAATTTAGGGAAAGAGTAAAAGCTATAAATCCTGATGCTTATATTGTGGGGGAAGTGTGGACAGATTCCCGTGAGTGGTTAGATGGAAGTCAATTCGATGGGGTAATGAATTATTTATTTACGGGTCCGACTATTGCATTTACCGCAGGTGATCGCGTAGATTTACAACAGGTGGAAGGACGTGCTTATGAAACCTATCCACCGTTATTTGCTGCTGAATATGCTGAAAAAATTGAGGATTTATTAAAATTGTATCCTTGGGAAATTCAGCTAACACAACTTAATTTATTAGCGACTCATGATACAGCCAGATTAATTACTATTGCTGATGGTGATATTGCTAGTTCCATACTAGCAACTTTGTTATTATTGACATTCCCTGGTGCGCCGAGTATATATTATGGTGATGAAGTTGGTTTACTTGGTGGGTTAGATCCCGATAATCGTCGTGGTTTTCCGTTAGAAGCAAATTGGAATTTGGAAATACTGGAAACTCACAAACAATTAATTTCACTACGTCATCAATATCCAGCTTTACGGATTGGTAATTATCAAGTTCTTTATGCGGAAAGAACGCTGTATGTATTTGCACGAACTTTGGGAAACGAGGAATTAATTATTGCTGTAAATGTAGGTAATGAGTCAGTTACAGCTAGTTTTGATTGTATTCAATTACAAAATCAACGGCAAAAATTACTGTATGGTAGAGGTGAAATAAAATGGAATGGTAAAAATGCTTATTTAAAAATTCCTGCGCGTAGTGGTTGCATTTTCGGTTAAGGATGTAGTTTTTTTAAACGAACCACACAGACACAGAGAATTATAGAGAGAAAAAGAAAAAAGAGTTTAAATGTCGAAATGTCAGTGAAAACGATGGTCAATTTTATCTGTTTTATGTTGGTTGCAAGTTAAACAGAGCGTTTGCAAATTGCTAATATCATTTTTTCCACCACGAGACAAAGGGATCATATGATCAAAGCTGAGATTAGCTTCTTGGGAAGTTTTACCACAGCTTTGACACGGATATTTATCCCTTTGAAACATATAGTTTCTCACTTCTGGATCTATGGGGATGTGTGGCGTTTTATTCATATTGATTGATGAAACTCATCAAAATCTTGCTTAACTTTTTGAGAGTAATAACGTGCATATTCTATAATAGAATTATGCCATGCACAAGATTTCAGACTTCTATGATCAATTATTCATCGGATCCAAAAGTTATAGTAATAAGTCGGGTATCTTTGATTGATGCAGCTTGATTAAATGTTAGTTTTGGAAGGGTATCACCTGTTATTTGATAAGCGATTACTAATGATTCTAAAGTATCTATTTCATTATTAACTGCTTCTTGATAAGAATCTCCATGTATCCGCCAATTTTGTCTGGGAAAGTCAGAACAACCTACTAAAAAATAGTTATCTTCTTGTGACCATTGAATTATCATTTGATATTCAAGGTTCATCATTTTCTGTTTTATCTTCTATTTCCTTAATAGCTTGTTTTAGTTTTTACCAACTTCACTAAGTCTAATAATAGATTTCTTGTTAACTATCAATTTTTACATAAATTAATTTTTGAGAAGATATTGATTATAACAGTTAATAATCCTGCAAATCCTGGACATCCTGATTCACACAATTAAGCGATTAGAAATCGCGCTTACACAAACACAGTCCACGAAGGCGGACTAATTAATTTATTAAGTAGCATCATTTATCTTAGGTCGTAAATCATAAAGTGGTGATTCTGGTTCTTTAACTTCTGGTGTTTCTTTAATCTCTTCTATTTCTCCCGCTGCATAAAATTCAATACCTAGGCTAAATTTTAATTTCCCGTCCTTCCAAGATTTAGAACCTAAAGTTAGTATTGCTGCATCCATACCTTCTTGAAAATATTCAAGAGCATAATCACCCTATTCCAAATAATAAATTTTATCCTCTATTAATAGATTCCATACTTTTTCCAAAAATTCTTCATTGTCAACAAGTATTTCTAATGCTTGTTTCAACTTACTAACTTTATGAATTAATTCATTACATTCAACTACATCATCACCATTACACTCTATCAACTGAAAATGATTTTCCATTTCTTTCTTCCTCTGTGTTCAGCCAAAATATTATACCTCTTCTCCCCCAATTACTGGTAGTAAATCTTCATATAACTGCATCGCTTATAAACAGCTATTAATTTCCATAACTGCTGTATTATATTCCTGAATTTTCCCATCAACTTCACTTAATAAACGCTGATTATTAGCAATCTTTTCCTCAGCTTCTTGCTGCAATGTTTTCTTTAAATAAGCACCTGCATGGGGATATATTTGTAAAATATCATCCGCTTGTTTTTCCCCCATTGTTAATAACTGTGTTTTGATGGTTCGATTAATAGTTTGATGGAAAGATTTACGAATGGTGTGGGAAACTTTGGGTTCAAAGTCCAACTTCAATAATTGTCTAATAGCAGGTTCTGCTTCGATGACACTTTATACGTCGTAACATTGAGAAGTTTGTTGTAATGTTTTCCAAAATTGATAGATTGAAAATGTGCCTTCATCGTAAAATCTAGGACTTTCTCTGACCAACTGATCGCACTCTATACCTGCAGCACTTACTAAAGCTTGACTAATAACTTTTTCAATTAATTTTACCTCTGATTATATTCCTCTGTCATTACCTAATAACCGATACAATTAGCGGTAGTATTCTGATACTGTAATCTTTTCCATTAGCTGTTGAAATAAATTAGCAATTACTTGTTGACAAGACTCAAATAAAATATCTTCCAATTGATTTGATAGGTATAAAAAGCCTCTACTCAAATAGCTAATAAAGGTGCAGTTACATTGCGGCGATGACTCAAATTTGCACGACTATAAGCATCAGCTATGGAAAAGGTATCTAATAATTCATCAAGACGACGAATAATTCGTGATTGTAATTGCCGAAAATCTGCTTCGAATTCTTCACAATTATTATTAATTAGTTTGTTGACTTAATTATTAATATGTTGATGAAAATCCCTCCCAACTTCCTGGAGTTGCTGTTTTAATTTTTGCGACTCATATTCTTTCATACTTTCGATTTCTGGTAAATATGCACAATTTGATAGTGTTTTTTGAGTTTAAGATAAATATCTCCTAAGTAATCCGCAATATTTTTAAATAACTGTGGAAGTTTTTCTTCTGTGAGATAGCCGAGCCGGTAATTGATGTGCTAAAGTCTTCAATTCCACTATCTTGGATGAGTTGGTTAATGAGTGGTGTTGCCTGTTCACTTAAAATACTCACATAGTTTTGACTGGGAGTTTCAAAGCTGTTAACAGAAATACAAAATTGACTGGGAGATAGTTTTCCAAAATTAGCACAATAACGATTAAATTCATTCATAAAATACGGCGTTTCTTCTTTCCCATCTGAGTTTTTGATACTTTCTGCAAAAATTGAATCTAACCCAAATCTGTCTAATCTCGTGGTCTGTTTAAGTTAACTACCGTAAGAACCTAGTAAACCACTGGTTTTATAAACTCTCCTACTATCTCGAAATTGGCTATTAATTAAATCTTCTAATCTTTGTCTAAGTTGGTTATTGTACCAAGTTTCATCTATGTGGTTAAAGATATAAAAAACTCTGTCTCTTATTCCTACATTTTCCCGCATTGTCTCCAACAGTTCTGTTTCTTATTTTGTCATATCTCCTGCTGACGCAGGTCTGAGAACACAGACTACTGCTGATGTATCTTAATGTTGAATTTTTGCATAAGTTAATTGTGCATCTTTCTCTATAGGTGCATCAATTCCTGGTGTATAAATAATGATGTTTTTTTCTTCTAAAAGCGGGTGATGACAGTAATATTCTATCCGTTTCAGAACTGCGCTATGACTACCACCTCGCGCATGTCCAGCAGCTTCTCTGAGGTTAGAAAAGTTAAATTGTTCCATTGAATATGTAGCATTATTAATTATATTGGTGCGCTCGGGATTTACTACATATCCATGTAACAATAAAATCAAAGCTTTTGCTTGTTTTGCACGTTCTGATTTACTTTCTCCTCCTTCTTGTTGAATAATTGCCTTACAACCTTAATGGAGTAAATCGATGACATCAGGTTTATTGATATTTTCAACTGTATTTAACCCCAATTATTGACACAATAAAATCGCTTTTTATCTGATTTCTGCTTCACTTAAAAAAGTTAAAATAACTCTTTCTCCATCTGCTGGTACATACTCAATTTTACATTCTGTAGCAGTTGCGTGTCCTTCTGGGCTATATAATAATTCTCTCTCCAATAGTGCATTAATCAACATTTATTTACCTGCACTAAAAGCACGTGCAAATACAATTTCAAATCTAGGAGAAACGGCTTTATGTAAACATATCTGCATATAAGTAATATCTTGAGAACGCAAAGCCCCTTCTTGGTGTGAAAGTTGTAAAATAGATTCGACTTGTGATTGTATTTGCTGGCATTGGGGTACTAAATTTGACATAGTAAGTAGTAAAAACTCTTTACAAAAATTGTAATGCTACTTATAGCAGGTTAGCTACATCATACTCAATGCACCACGAGTTACACCTAGTTGATTTTGTAACTTCAATTTTTGCCAAAGTTGAGAACCTGTGATTTCTCCTTGCAAAAGTTGTTGATAATAAAGGATTGTTTTGGTAACTTGTTCTGGTGTTTCGTCGAGAAATTCAATTCTCAAATATTAGAACCCCAAACTAATTAATCTCTGCACATATTCCGCACCCGTTTGTGCAGTCCCGTTATATACAGTATTTCGATATCCTGCCTCTGCTTTGAGGATGTGTTTACTACCTACTCTGTCTCTAATTTTAACTTCCTGTTTTTCGCAAGGTCTACCGCAGTTAGTGTAATCTCTCCCTTGAGATAGGAAAGCGAAAAACACGGAGTGTTCCATGTGAAACATTGGTATATATTAATGTATTGTTACTTCAAAATGTTGTGCTGGGTAATTTGTAATTAAATCTTCGAGTTGGTTAATATTTAAGTCGTAGGATGCTGTTAATCTTTCTAAATTAAAATGTTGTTTCAAGTAATCTGCGGTTAAGGGATTAGCAATATTTAAAGAGAAATCAGCAATACATCTTTCACTGGCAAAATATTCTAACTGGTCATAATTTCTGATTAAATAACCATCAGCCTGAGCATCTTTCACTTGTTTCAAAATCCAAGTTTCTCCAGGTTTTGAGATCCGAGGTGGTGCTACAAAGATACTGGGGACTGGGGACTGGGTTTATTGCAGAATGTCTCCATTCTCTGAATATTTTTACTGCTTCTCGATAGTTGCGGGGGTTTTCAAATTCACAGTATATGGTTTTAATATCTGCTTGTAATGCTAGTTTGAGTTGCTTGATGCTTCTGACTAAAACAATCAGGGAAGGAGAAGCATAAGCTGGGGAAGATTGACGTGTAATCAAATCTTGCCATTTCCCATGATGATTTAATTGCCAAAGTTTGGGTTGACTTCTTAATGCTTCTAACTGGGTGACAATTTCCCGACGCATTTTATTTAATTCGCTGACGGGTAAAATAGCATTAAAATTGATGTTATTTGTGATAGTTCCTAAGCAAAAAGCCATGTTACCTCAACGTGCTAATTGTTGTTATAGTTTTTCTGTGGTCAGGGGTTTAGTATGTGCTTCAACCAGCAACATTTCTGATTCTACTTTAACTAAAGTACCAAATTCATCACGAGCAATAGCTATTAATTTCTCTCTAATTTCACCATATTAATAGGTTTTGTAAATTGGGGATGTTCTCCCTGAGAACTTTGACGGATTTGTTGATCTAATTCTGGCTCACTAGTTTTCCAAACTTTATTACCTTTATGGATTTTTAGAAAATTCAAATCATCTCTACCAAAAGTTAAAATTACCTCGTTTCCTTTTTCTAGAACTCCATATATCCTTCCAGCTTCTTCTCGCATTTCTGGGTGTCCACAGTCAAACACCACACCATCACCAGGTTTAACAGTTCCTGCCAATTTCACTGTTATTTCTTCATTTCTAACGCGGGTAACTTCCCGTAAATAAACACCGCGTTTTTTACCGAATCTTGCGTGAACTAATTCTTGATTATTAATCCCCTCAAACCAACCAGTATACAGTCCAGGAGAAAATGCCATTTCTCAATTATATTTATCTTTATTTCCATAAAACACAAGTTGTAGAGACTTTTTCTGTAAAGTTCCTAAATTAATTGTTGCTATTTTATCCAACGCTTTTCGATAAACTTGAGTCACATTAGCAACATATTCCGGTGCTTTTAACCTTCCTTGAATTTTTAAAAAATTCACCCCAGATATAACCAATTCCGGTAAAACTTCTAAACTGGATAAATCTTGAGGACTAAGTAAATATCTCCGATTACCTAAATCAACAACTTCACCATCTGCCATTAAATCATAAGGCATTCTACAAGCTTGAGCGCATTCTCCCCTATTTGCAGAACCTCCTCCTAATGCTTTGCTGGTTAAACATTGTCCAGAATATGCAACACACAAAGCACCATGCACGAAAACTTCTAAAGGTAAAACGGCATTTTTCTGAGATATTTGCTGTTTAATTTTATTAATTTCTTTAATAGAATATTCTCGTACTAAAAGTACTAATTGACATCCCAAAGATTTGGCAAACTCTACCCCCGCACCACTAGTAATAGTCATCTGGGTTGACGCATGAATGGGAAAGTCTGGAGAAAGATGACGGATTAAATGACAAATGCCAATATCTTGAACAATGACAGCATCAACACCAGCAGAAATGATTGTTTTGAGGTATTGCTGTGCTTGGGTCAGTTCCTGGGGAAAAATCAGGGTATTTAAGGTGATATATCCTTTGACTCCCCGCAGGTGCAGCAATTCCATTAATTCCGGTAAATCTTCTTCGGTGAAATTCTCAGCCCTTATTCTCGCATTAAACTTATCTAAACCAAAATAAATCGCATCTGCACCATTTTCTACTGCTGCTTGAGCGCATTCCTAGCTACCCACAGGTGCTAGGAGTTCGGGGAGTTTGATTTTTGGTGTGGTGGTGTTTGTCATTTCGGTTAGTCGGGGTTTATGTCAGCTTATAGATTTTATCTAAATTGGCGGGTGGTTAGGGAAAAATAACACAGCTATAAAATGTGATGAATACTTTCAACTACCTGTTCAATGTAATCTATTGCATTACCAACTAGTAGTTCATGCATAGGCCAGCGATTACCTAAACCTAATGTGCGATCTATATCTGCTTGATGGGCAATTTTGTTTCTACAAACTACAATCAAAATAAGTTGCTGTTTTATCTGGTTAGCTTGTTTAACATTCCCACTGATTTTAATAGCAACTTCATCCCATAATTTTTTATTTGACATGTACTTAATTACATCATCAATATTGTCTTGTATCTGAAAAATTAGTTCACCCAACTCTTTTATGATTTCATTTTATAACCATAAATTGTTATTTTTTCTATTTAAAATAATAGTGGAGATAACAGAAATTAAACTAGAAATATCATGATAATACTCTAAAATATCATATCCATAACTCTGCTGTATTTCACTCTCTATCCAATTAGCAATATCTATAGTTATTGTTCTATCTTCACACGCACTACCCAGCGAGACTTTAAACCTTGAAAAAGCTAATTGAGTAGCATTGGCGGTAATTGCTGGTTCAGGGCGTGTTCCTCGATTAATTTCCAGCATACCCAATGCTACAACCTCATGGACATAATAATCCAAGGTACTTACACTTAAGACTAGGGCAGATCGTAAAATATCTGAAACATCGAGACGAGCAGTAGCTTGAACTTTAATAGAGTTATGCTGAGAAATTAAATCCCGAATACGCTGAATACTAATACAAAGTTAATCAACGGCTGACTGCATAACTCAATGATAGTGCAATAATTTTATCTGTTAAATCGCAACAAATGGCTAGAAATTATTCTTCTTCTACTTGACTTTTTTCTAAAACTGTACATTGTTGTTTTAATTGTGCCGGAGTGAGGGCATAAACTGGTGTACAGTGTTCTTGTGAACGAGCAATTAAACTATTGAGATTAGAACTTTTAGGATGGCTAAAACTTCTATTAATACCCAGTTAAGTATATACTTCATTAGGTAACAACAAGTTATTTCTCTCTAAAATTGGTTTTAGCTTATCAGTAACTGTCTTTTCAATTTTTTCTATCCAAGTTTGAAATCCTGTTGTTTCTTTACCTCTAATAATTCTATAGTTTTGAACTATAGTGCCTAAAAATTTGAATTTCAATTCAGGAAATGGATAAGCAGCTTCCTTTAATATAGGGTTCACCCTCGCCATCTTTACCCAAGCACACAACTTTGGTAGAATTCCAGATAGTGAATCAATTGCTATTACAGAGAAAAAATCAGCAGTAGTAGGCACTAAAAATAAGTCACTTGTCATTAATAAATTTTGATTGATAGATCCTCAACTTGGACTCATATCAACTAAAACATAGTAAGCATTACACTTATTAGCAGTTTTTTCCAAGAGATCAGAAATTGCACCTGGCAAGTTTTTAAGTGTTTAAATTGAACCACTTAGTTCTTTCTTGTGCAATTCCTAATGTTACTTCGTATTCACCAAAGCCCACATAACCAGGTAATAAAAATAGACCTTCTTGGCCTTCTATCGAAATACAATCTACAGCTTCAATAGCTCGTGGTTGTGACTCAAAAGCCGAAGCCAAACCGGTCTTAATATTGGAATGTGTATTGTAAATGGTTTCTATTCTTGCTTCATCGTCTTCAGATTCTTCTTTTTTTAGAGCCATAACTGTAAGATTACATTGTCGATAAGTATCTACAAGGATGACTCTCTTACCTTTTGCAGCAAGCATCCAACGTAGTGGTTTTGCTAACACCACCTTTATGATTGAATAAGGCAATTTTCTTAATCCTTTTAATACTCTTATAAGAGTATTCATTAAGAACCTGTATTAATTATACTATTCTTTTTATCAAATTGCACTCAAAAGTTTGAATTGATATTTTAATCAAATTTGAAATAAATTGTGTTTTTAACACTTTTGGCAAACTAGAAAATATCTCCAGATAGAATGCTCATAAATAACATGAAATCAATTACACTCTCACCAGGTGAACAAAATATTTCAATCGAGAAAATCATTAATTATTTTCGTGACCAATTTTCACATAATGGCAAAATAATCTATGTTGATAATACAGATGAAAGATTTGCATATTTTGATGAGCCAGCATTGTTCTAATTAGGAATTAGAATTCGTATTCATGGTAAAATACCAGATGTAATAATTCATTTTAAACCTCAAAATTGGTTAGTTTTAATTGAAGCTGTGACATCACATTATCCAATAGATACCAAACGCAGAACTGAACTCCAAAGTCGATTCAAAGACTGTAGAATACCACTGGTCATAGTGACAGCTTTCCTTAACCGTAAAGCAATGAAAGAATATTTACCAGAAATTTCTTGGGAAACTGATGTATAGGTAGCAGAAGATGCAACTCATTTGATTCATTTCAATGGGGAAGATCTTTTGCAACCTTATCAGGTATGGATATATGGGAGGTGACATTTTTTAATCTTCCCCTCCCAACAACCAAAAACCACTGTAAGTCATCCTCGAATCATCAGGTTGCACCAATAAAAAATGCAATCCTTTGCTTACTTGTTTTCGCTGTGTATATACCTTAGCTGCTGCTGTAACTTCATCATCGTCAAAAGTCACCAAAATCCATCTATCTGCTAAACCAGCTTCTAGAATTAAACCATCTGGCGCACCTGCAATATAATTTAAACTGACAGGATTGGCTTCTTGTAACCATTTTGCCAAACGCATAGATTGCCTTCCACCATAAATCACCACACCGGGAATAGGAACTGTGGACGCTAAACCCAAATTTATCGGTTGCAGAAATTCTGGTATTTGCAAAATAGGAATCGGACGGTCTGTGAATTCATCTACAATATCACCTGCAGAAATGTTTGCAAAACGCCACTCTTCTCCCCAGAGGTTTTCCGGTAATGGTTCTGGTGGTAGTTTATCAATTAGTATAGGATACTTCTTTTCTTGCAACCATTGTTTTAACGCCAAAGTGCTACGGGTAGGTTCAATATTAATACCTAAGTTACTTGCCGCAGCGGTGATTAAACTCAAAGATTGAGGACGGAATACTTGAATTATATCAGGTAATTTTTCCGCACCTGCTAACTGAAATTGTTCCGTCAGCCAATTTGAATTTGCCTGTGACTGGGGACAGGTAGCGAGATACTCAAGTTTACGGGTGGGATCACAAATCAATAACTCCCATAATACCTGTCCTGCTGCATCCCGCAACGGACTACGATAAAAATCAGTTTGCCAAATTAGACTCATGATTAACACTGTGCCTCTGTAGGGTAACTCAATTTTTAGCACAAAACAGGGTGATTTAAGTCAGGTAATATTATTTAGTCTGATGAATAACTGTTGAATCTGTAGATTTTGTCTATGTCTGTAAGTATTAACTTAACATAATTATAAACAATACCCAGGGTAAATAAATTTTTCATATATAGATTAGAGGTAGATAAATAGATGCTGATTAATTTCTTATAATAATTCCCAAATTAATCGGAGTTTATTCATGAACACAAAATCAAAAAGACAGAAAAAATATGACCACCAAGATAGTACTCTAACTGCTTCTGGTGGTTATCAAACTCCCTTAGAACAGGATATTCGCAAAACTGGAGATGCTGAAAAAGGTAATGCGAGGGAAACTGCTACACCGGAAGCACCACGTGGAGATAAAGTAGCGGGTAGTGCCAATCAAGGTACTCCATCCCGTTAATAATGCAATAAAATTTTGTGGAGGTGGGTAATATCCACTCTTCTACGGAAAAATTTTTTTTTAAATTATTGAATCAATCTATCAATCCTAGATATTTGACATGATAATGAATGTGGTCGGCGATGAAAGTGGAGATAAAATAATAACTGTGGTCATAACCTGCTTGATAGCGCAAGTTGAGAGGCTGTTTTATTTTTTCACAAGCTTGTTCAAATACATTAGGTAACAATTGCCCAGTTAAAAATTGATCTGATGTTCCTTGATCAATGAGAATTGAACTATGATATCCTACTTTCTGAACTAATTCACTGGCATCATATTCATGCCACATTTTCTGATTATTTCCTAAATAAAGATTAAATGCTTTTTAACCCCAGGAACATTGCATGGGTGCAACAATAGGTGCAAAAGCTGATACTGATTTATATATTTGTGGATTTTTCATGGCACAAATTAGTGCCCCATGTCCCCCCATTGAATGACCAAAAATGCTGGTTTGATTGGGTTCAGTGGGAAATTTGGTGTTAATTACAGTGGGTAATTCCTGGATAATATAACTATACATTTGATAGTGTGATCGCCAGGGTTCTTCTGTTGCATCTACATAAAAGCCTGCACCTGTTCCTATATCCCATTGATCATTTTCACCTGCAATCCCCGTATTTCGGGGACTCGTATCTGGTGCAACTAGCATTAAGCCATATTTAGAAGCCCATTGTTGCGCCCCTGCTTTAATCATAAAATTATCTTCTCTGCAAGTCAAACCGGACAGAAAATAAAGCACTGGTATAGGTTTTTGCGTTGCTTGTGGTGGTTGATAAACTGCAAAACGCATTTCACTGTTACAGGTAGTAGAGAAATGTGAATAAAAGCCGACTTTGCCATCAAAGCATTTATATTCTGATACTAGGTTAATATTAGTCATGGAGTAGTATAGATTGACCTTTTATAACTAAACACAGAGGCACAGAAAACAGAGAGAGAAGAAAAACTGATTAACTGAAATTTATTGGATTTTTGTCCCTATTAAAAAGTTACCACACTGCGAATTGATTCCCCTCTGTACATTAAATCAAAGGCATGATTAATTTTCTCAATGGGCATCACATGAGTAATTAAATCATCAATATTTATCTTCCCATTCATATATAAATCAACAATTTTCGGCACATCTGTACGCCCTCTTGCGCCACCAAAAGCTGAACCTTTCCAAACGCGCCCAGTTACTAATTGAAATGGACGAGTGCTGATTTCTTGTCCTGCACCTGCCACTCCAATAATTACACTAACACCCCAACCTTTATGACAACATTCTAAAGCCTGACGCATGACATTGATATTGCCAATACATTCAAAAGAATAATCTGCACCACCTTTAGTTAAATCTATCAAATAAGGAACTAAATCACCTTCAATCTCATCGGGATTAACAAAATGTGTCATGCCAAGTTTTTCAGCTAAAGCGCGTTTTTTAGGATTAATATCAACTCCCACAATCATGTTTGCGCCTACCATTTTTGCCGCTTGGATAATATTTAAACCAATACCGCCCAAACCGAAAATTACTACATTTGCACCTGCTTCAACTTTAGCTGTATATATAACTGCACCTATACCTGTCGTCACTCCACAGCCAATGTAACAAACTTTATCAAAGGGCGCATCTTCACGAATTTTAGCCACAGCTATTTCTGGTAACACCGTATAATTAGCAAAGGTTGATGTTCCCATGTAGTGATGTATCATTTTGCCACCGATACTAAAACGACTAGTAGCATTGGGCATTAAACCCCTGCCTTGAGTGGCGCGAATGGCTTGACAAAGGTTAGTTTTAAAACTTAGACAATATTCACATTGACGACATTCAGGTGTATATAAAGGAATGACATGATCACCGGGTTTAACGCTTTTTACATCAGCCCCCACTTCCACAACCACACCCGCACCTTCATGTCCTAAAATCGCCGGAAATAAACCTTCTGGATCAGCACCAGAAAGCGTGTAAGCATCTGTATTACAAACACCGCTGGCTTTAATCTCAACTAATACTTCCCCAGCTTGTGGTCCCTCAAGTTCTACCGTTTCGATGGTTAAGGGCTGAATCACACTATAAGCTACTGCCGCTTTAACTTGCAAAAGATATTCCTCCTGATACCAACTTATCAATCAGTGTATATCAGTAAATGGTTACATAAATTTATATTGTTTTTGTTGATAAAAGTAAAAATTTTTTTCAGCTATCGCTTGTCAAATCCCCTGTCTGTATAGTAGATTCATGTTTCTACAAGAGAAAACCCCCTTGTGGTGGGGCTTTATTTTTTCACTGGAGTTTAGACTAAGGATAGTGGATTAAATAACCTGTAACTCTGGTTAAGGAGTGTAATTCCATTGGGGCAAGAATTCATCAACAACAATCTTCAGA
>ERZ1034415.29-NODE-29-length-36348-cov-40.654947_pt1 | contig 36348 bp, 46 predicted proteins | sample MGYA00520582_ERZ1034415 | MGnify/ENA primary metagenome ERZ1034415 (study PRJEB33736, sample SAMEA104288483) | Azolla nilotica | place: Sudan | collected 1982 | study: EMG produced TPA metagenomics assembly of the PRJEB19522 data set (Is there foul play in the leaf...
CTTGTCGCCCTCAAGCACTGTCTCTAATTGAGTTTTTTGACCAACCTATCAAAGCGACGCTTAACTCTGCTTTGTAGAGACCTTCTTTAATCCCTCTAGCTTAGACCTGAATCCTTACATTTTGACTTTAGAATTTCACGTCATCATGTACATTTACCATCTGAATATTTCCACTATTAGAATAGTGGGTGCAAGGCATGGAAAACCTGTTATTTTTGCTGTGGATACTGGTGTGATGTATGCAGCAGGTTACATTATTTATTGTTCTGATAATTGTGTTTGGTTAGTCGACCATATACCACCTGAATATTTACACTGGATTGAGTTTTAAATATGTCCTTGGACAGACTTCATAAGTAGATATAACTACTAATGTATGGATAGGAATTTTCATGGATTAGACTATGAATATTATTGCTTGGATAATTCTGGGAGTGATTGCTGGAGCTATAGCTAAAGCTATTTATCCTGGTCGGCAAGGTGGCGGGATTTTAGCAACAATGGTATTAGGTATCGTTGGTGCTTTAATTGGTGGAACTTTAGTTACTTTGTTAGAAACAGGAACATTACAATTTACCGCTGCAAATTTGAGTATTCCGGGGATAATTGTGGCAATTATTGGTGCAATAATTGCTATTTTTCTTTGGGGATTATTTACTGGACGTACCAGTTATTAGTGGAATAGTTAAGATGATTGAATACCTATAGCCAAGATATTAGCAAATAAAATTTAGTCAACTCTACAAAGGTAATGAGTTTTACCCCATTACCTATTACTCATTATGGAAATTAAACTCTATACAAGAAATTAAACACAAATTTTTACTCTTGACCAAACACCATTTTTATCTTCATCAAATTGTTGATGAACTGCATCCCAAGCAGATTGTTCAGCGGTAAATTCCTCAGATGAACTTATATCATTTAGTACGGTTTTATAACCCTGAATAAATATGGGCTGTGCTTCTTCTGATAGATGAGCGCGAACTTCAGGAGACAAGTTTTCTGTACTGTTAGATGGACCAGGACAAGTATGAGTTAGTGCATTACCAATGGTCTGAATTTCTTCACCTCCACCACTTTCTAATAGCAGTTGAAATTCTCCAGTGTGATCGCTCGGAATTTCTACCATTAATAAAACTCTCCAGCTTGTAACCGGGTTTGGTAAACCGCAGCTTTGTCTTCTCGCATCCCCGAAGCACTAAAAACTGATAGCAAGCCGGCACCGATACTACCTGCGATAGCACCACTCGCAGCACCCAGCAACAAAGCACCAATCGGTCCTGCTGCTACAACTGGTCCCAGAAAGGGAATAAACAATACACCGATACCCGTCAATAAGCTGAGGAATGAACCAAACAAAGAACCAAAAATCGCCCCTGTTCTCAAACCTCCTAAAATTACATCTCGCTTAGTAATAAAACCAGGAATTCGCGTTTTTTACTGGAAATTTCTACCCATTACCGAAATATGATCCTTCGGTACACATCGATCTAGTAAACTTCGAATTACATCATCAATTTACTTTTATTCTTCAAATATAGCTGAGATGGTACGCTCTACTAGATATCCTTCTGGCAGTTCTTTACTCCTTGTAATTTTTCTGGGAGTTTATATTAACAACTCTCGACTAAACACCCACTGGAATGTTAGTTTCTATCGGTTGTTGTTTCCCATCCGATTATAACGGTTGTCCTTCAATAAATGAGCGCAACATCCAAACCATTTCCTCATGTTCTTCCATCAACTCAGTTAAAAAATTAGCAGAACCCTGATCATGAAATTCTTCACTACACCGATCTACATGATTCCTTAAATTGCGGATTAACTGTTCATGATCTTCCACCAGTTTAGTTACCATTCCCATTGCTGTAGGAATTTCCCCGCTATGTTCCTTGAGAGTAGCAAGACTCAGAAATCCCTCCATTGTGCCAGTGGGATAACCTCCCAAAGTCCGAACTCTTTCAGCTATTTCATCAATATTTTCCGTCAGTTCTTCATAGTGTTCTTCCCAGAGTTTATGCAAAGTGCGGAACTGAGGACCGACAACATCCCAATGATATTTTTTAGTTTTTACTAGCAGTACATAGGCATCTGCTAAATCTTGATTTAACAAATTCATCACGCCCTGACGTTGTTCATCAGTCAAACCAATGTTGATTTTATGTATGGTCATTATTTCCCATCCCTATTAGCACGTAAATGGCTTGAACATAAGTTCTCAAAATATCGAATTGATCAACATCAATCAAAGGTAAGATTAATGTTTAATTACGGTTATCTATTTGGGAAGAGGTAGATCATGTACAATAATAAAATCCCTGACTTATTTTTGATCTTTTTAAGAAATTCAAAATTGATATTAGGAGTCGGGGATATGGGTATTACTACAAATTATTTATTGCTACCTGTAATTTTTTCCAAAAATCCTTCTACTTCCTGTTCTACAGAAGTTGCACTTTGTGAATCTTCAGGACGCTTCATTTTTTCAATATCAGCCTCTCCCTGAACTTCATTTAGTCCTCTCCGTGTTTTTTCTTGAGATTCCTTCATTCCTATGGGTGGTTCTTTAGCGGCCTCATCAGTTTTGCGTTGAATTTCCAATAGTTGTGTGGGTCCTCCTGTTGGATCATTCTGATAACTACTGATAGCTAAAGCAGGAAAAGCATGAAATAAAAATATGAAGCTACAAGTAAAAACCACTAATATCAATCTTGATGGTAATTGCAATAATCTAGATTTAACAAAATCAAGTACTTTCATTATTTTTATATTCTCAGGTTTATTTTGTGGTTCATTGTTAAATGTTAATTTAATCGAATATTTCTTTAATCAATCTACAGAGAGAATTGCACTCAATCTTGAATTAAAATAAAAATAACTCTCTAGACAGAGAAAAACACTCACTAAAAATATCTCTCTAACCCTCTTTTTTCAAATTATGGAATATAGCAGTACTCGCTCAAATTGACATGTATATCCCACTGGTGATCATTCAACAAGTTTTGCTAAGCACCCACGCGACTTTCCATGTCACCACTGTTGTTTGTGGGGTATTTAAGACGTAGTTCTAGTGGTCTGTCAAGGAAATCTTCCTCATTCTCTATCTTGGCGATCACGTTCCTGAATAGGTGGTTAACACCCCAGTGGTGAGAGGTGAGAATCCTCGTCATCCATACTAGTGTTAATCCCTGTGTCTATGAATGCGCCAATACACTTGATTTTCGAAACAATTGGTGCATCTCAATTCTCTAAAACCCTTTTTCCTTTTGCCTTTTGCCTACGTAAGTAATTTTAGATATCAAACTGGATTGCTATATCATAGAAAAAACCTTATGCCCCACAATTATAATTCCACAAACAATCACAACACAACAATGAAAATAATTGGTCTTGCCACAATAGCATTATCTCTAACCTCTTGTCTCAGAGACCTAAATACACTACAATTAAAAACCAAAATCGAAACATTAAAAATTTCCATCCCTGAGAATAAGTCAAACTCCAAATCGCAACCGTTGGGTACAATTAAAAACCTAAATTTTACCGTTTATGCTAAATTTCAAGGGAAGACAGTTTATAAAGTCGAACCCAGAAACAACGAGAAAGTTGTTGCTTTAACTATTGATGATAGTCCCTGACCAAAAACCACAGTAGAAATGTTAGGTATCCTAAAACAAACGGTAAAAGCTTTACCAGAAATTATTTATGGACTGAAACAACAAGGTTATAAATTTGTCACAATTGCTGAATTATTAGAAATGGGAAAATAATCAATAAAACAGAATATGCCCAAAAATAAGTGCAAAAAAATACCAATATTTTTCGGTTTAGTTGCTGTCTTTTTATTACTAATATGAAGTGCGGAATGTGGGATAATTACTAAAAGCTTACAAAGTAAAGCTCTTCGTAATTATCACGATTAGAAAGGGTAAATTGTGATCGCTAACTACCAGCTTGAAAAATCTGGTTAGCAGTTAAGGACAACTCTGAGAAAGTTGGCGATACGATCCGGTCATCACCTCTGAACTGACTAACTTGATATTCCTCCTCAAGCAGTTCGTGAATAAAAATAGTTGGTTGCTTGGGACTACCAATAAACCGCCTACCACCTAAGCCTAAGTAATCAGCAATCCAATATTCAGGAATACCGATTCCCTCATAATCCTTAACCTTAGTCAAGTACTCAACACGCCAATTTGTACTGACGACTTCAATTACTAAAGGGATTGAAGCACTCAGGATAACTGTAGATTCTTTCTCCCACAATCGTTTATTGACCAAGTTGGGACGGTTCAGCAACAGGATATCTGGTAAATAAGCTGATTCACCATCAGGAGGCTTGACCAATGCTTGATTAGGTACGAAGTAAGGTAGGATTTAATCTTTTATATTCAAAGACTATCTCCGTAGTTAAAAACCCTTTAACTTCTTCATCTCGTCCCAGTGGCTGTGACATCTCAATAATTACCCCGTCATCTAGTTCATACGGTCCCCCCTCTGGTTTCCATTGGACAAACTCTTCAAAGGTTACTAGCCTAGTATTAGGTAAGGCTTGAACCATAATTTACCTACCTTTCTGTTTTTAGCATTTTTGGTTGCCGATAGTTGGCGATCACAATTTGGTTATTTTTTCTGTTGAGAGTTTGTCCAGTTAACTATTAACTCTCGTGCCTGTTGACTCATTGAGGTTTTTTGTTAAGCGCAAAAAACCTTGAATTGAGTTCGTTCCTCATCAGTTAGAAATACTACGAGTTTCACTGTTTTATCTTCTTCCTGAGATTGAGTCACCTAATCTACCTACTTAATGTATAGCTGCATTTTGCCTAATTATGGCATTAAGCAAGCTGTTAGCAAATTAGCTAGTTGAGCTAGTTCACTTATTATACCTATACCTAGGTAGTCTATCTTGGTAAGATAGGCAAGATAATATAAACCCGTTGCAGTCCAAAGCAGTCCAAAACCTTTGTAATGGCTGAAAACAGTCTGTTCGTTTGCCAACAATTGCAGCACTTGAAATTTTACGTGACCGTGTTTTATCTGAACTAAAGTTGGGTAAGCAAGTATATGGGTATAAAACTGCTCATAAAGCTCTCAATCGTTTGTTTTATTGCTTAGCTAACAAGCTAATATAGTGCTTTTCCGAATTCGCAAAAGGTATCCGTATCTCCTCGCCTTTAGGCAGGAGTAGGCAGTAGAGTGTCAATCACTCACAACAGATGCACACAGTTGAGCTTCTTACCACAATTTCCGTAAAAAGAACTCGGTGTGATCGCTCATCATAGTAACAAGCACACCCACAGCATTCTCAGAACTATCTGATAACCAAGAACCCTGCAAAGTGACTTCCAGATATTCAGCATCACACACAGACAATTCCATGACTTCAGCATCATGTTGCTGAACCTCAGCCTTCAGCCTTTCTACCCCTGGTAACTCCACAGGAAGCAAAAAGGAAGCTATGCTGGGTTCAAAATGCAGTGGTTGACCAACCCGTAGGGCCAAAATCACTCTTTGTTCTACCCATTCTTCCAGGGACAGAGCGAGATGTTCCAAATAAAAACAATTTTCAGTGTAAATTAATTTCAGCATTCCTTTTGCTCTCCTGTTATTCCAGGTTGGCTTACATATCTATCCAAAACTGTTCTGCAAAAGAAACAGCTGGATGTTGTCGTACCTTTAGTTTTTTTTGCAATTGCATACCACTTTCCCCAAGGGTTTTATCACCTTTCCGAGAGTTACATCTTTCACAAGCTGTCACTACGTTATCCCAGGTATGCAAGCCACCCTTAGATAGATCGGGGAATCAAATGATCCAGAGTCAGAGGTTTGATACTACCGGAATATTGACAACTGTGATGGTCTCTGCGCAGCACTTCTCGTCGATTCACTGGCGGCATTTTCCATATCCTTTCAGCCCCAGGGATTTTTAAGTGGATATGTTTTGGTACGGAAACTACCAAGCTACGTGAGCGAACTAACCATCCCCGCTCTCTAGAAAAATCTACTGGTTCAGCCTTATTACTCACTAATAACACAATTGCTCGTTTGATATTTACCCGACACAGTGGCAAGTAATTCTGAGAAAAAACCACCACGGATTGTTCTAACACTTCCATGGCGCTTGTCACAGTCTGACTCCTTATCAACATTTGTCAGTCTCTTCACTGTTAACTGTTAACAGTTAACAGTGAAGAGACTAAAAACCCCCACTTCTGATTTAGGTGAAGCGGGGGTTAAAATTTGACCTGATATTTTTCCGGTCTTATTGCGGTACAGCATTTTTGCTCTTGTACCTCCCGCTTCTTGTTTCTATTTGTGATTTACTATTTGGCGCATCAAAACCTATATATCTAAAATCATCATTATCCTCAGTTTTTTATATCTAAAATCATCATTATCCTCAGTTTTTTGCTCACCATGCAGGCTGTGATCGCCTATAAATAGATACTCCACTCCCACAGCGGCAGATTCCCAACAGACCAGCCAAATGTTGGAATGCGAACTAGTAGAAATGGGGTAAATAGATTTCACAGAAAATTTCACCTATTGAACATTACTGTAAACATACTACACTTGTAGTACTATCTTGTCTATTAAGGAGAAAAAATCATGCATACCATCACACGCACCTCAACCACTGATATGGAAGTTACCAGCATCCGCTTGGAACGCGAACTAAAAGATAAACTCAAAGAAATAGCAGGTAATCAGGGATATCAGGCTTTGATCAGAGATGTCCTCTGGAATTATGTGCACCAAAAATCCGGTGAATGGAAACCCCGATTTTCTCGTGCTGATATTCGAGCCAGTATAGCCGCCACAGCACAGCAAGATGAACGCTGTGTCCTCACAGGTAAATTAATTCCATCTCAACAACCTATGTTATTGGGACTAACAAAGAATGGTGATATGGTGCCTCTAAGTGTTGAAAGTCTAGGTGACTAGTTCATAACAGATCCATAACCTTTAAGCTTTTGCAACAGGTCAGAATAAATGCAGTTTAATTATTTAAAGCAGTAACTAAGCTGCATTTATTCTGACCATCTCTCTAAGAGAGAAGTTTGATATTTTGATATAAGGTGAGGATTTGGTCAACATATTCAACACAAGCAGTATTTATACAATGTTTTTCGGATACATTTGACTTGATTCGATAGAATTTAATTAAATGTCAACTACTCAAGTAAACTAAGTAAAAGGTATTTTATTAATCACTACCCTAATCAGCAGTTGTACTTATTAAATTTATGGTAATTTTTCTTTAATTCCAGAAAAATTACGGTTTATGTAGAGTTACAGACAAGATATCCTAGTTTTGAGATACTAAACTAAATCAACTTAAAATTTTCGTAAATCTTGGAAACGAGGCTCTCACATTGGGAACATTATCGTGATCTAGAAAGCAAAGATTAGTTGATAAAGCTAAAAAATACCATTAACCAAAACATAAATATGTAATCAGATTTTAGAAAAAGTCTTCATAAACAACTTACGATTTATCCGGGTGCTGCAATATAACTCAAAAGTTAAAAACTACACAAAACTTGGGTGCAAAGTAAACAAATGGATTTTTATCCACCAGCGAACCAATAATGAAGAAGCGTTTATTATCACCGCCAGGATACGTAGATGACAATGATGTAGAACAACTACAGCCATATCGAGCCCAGCTCATGCATCAACAAGAAAACACCGCCCAAGCCTTGGCGCAAAAGATAAATTGTATTATTGCCAATAGCGAGGCGACATCATTGATGTTGCAAGAAATTGCTCACTTATTGGGAGATGTATTCAAGGTAGATTGCTGCTGTTTGATGAGCGTGACTAGAGATACACCAAATAAAGGTTCTACCGTTAATTGGTGTAGTGAACAATATTTGGGATCACCCCATTCCCAAGAAATCTTATCAATGGATCAGTTATTAGTAAGTTCCCCGGTTGTACAATGCGTTGCTGAACCATTGACAGTTGAGGATATTTCCTTAGTTCAACAAACTCTATTATTTAGCTCTCAGTCTCTGCCAATCCCGATTAAATCGGTTTTAGCGATTCCTACCCGATTTAGTGGTCGTAATAACGGTGTAATTTGCCTGATAAAATTCCAAACATATCAATGGGATGAATCAGAAAAAAAATTACTCCAATCAATAGCTTCATCTTGTGCGATCGCTTTGGCTCAAGTAGCACAAGCACAGATATTAAATACTCAAAAGCAGTATTTACACAAGAGCAGCCAGCATCAAATTTTAATTAAACAATTAACTATACTAAGCCTTAGTAACTTGGAGTTAAATCAAATGCTCCAGTTAGTTATTTCATCAACTGCTGAATCATTAGAAGTTGATCGAGGATTACTAATCCTATTGAAATATACAGATCCCATGTTCAGGAATCGTCCTAAAAAGCAAATTCCTAAAGCCAAAGCCACCCTGATGGGAGAGTGGACTAAAGCTCAAAACACCAATCACACTGAACGAGAAAACTTAGAGCAGAGTTTTTATTTATCAGAATGTGATTTATGCCAGCGTGTATTTACAGAATCGGGAAAACCGATCATGATTGATAACTCGAACGAGCAGAATGATAATTTCCAGCTAAATCCATTGTTCGCCATTGAACAATTTCCAGCCACAATGTTAATGCCATTAGAAAATCAAGGCAAGGTTTTAGGATTTGTGGTTTTACAGCAAGAAATTACTCGTAATTGGCAACCCGCAGAATTAAATCTTGTAGAAATGGTCTGCGCCCAATTGAGTAATGCCATAATTCAATCACAAACATTGCGGCAAGTACAAAATTTAGTAGATGAAAGGACAGAGCAACTCAAAAGAAGTTTGGAAGTACAGGCAAAATTGTACGAGAAAACAAAGCAGTATGTTGAGCAGCTACAACAACTCAACGAACTCAAAGATGAATTTGTCAGCAACATTAGTGATCGCTTGCGTTATCCCCTGACAAATATGCGGATGTCAATTCGTAACTTACGATTGCCAGGAATTACCCCAGAACGTCAAACTCGATATCTAGATATTCTAGAGTCAGAATGTACCAAAGAAATTAACTTAATTAATGACCTCCTCACCCTCCAGAAACTAGAAACCCATCAAGAAGCACCGCAATTAGAAAGCATAGATTTAAATAACAGAATTAAGGACTTAGTAGCTGCTGTAGAAAGACCACTAGCAGAGCGAGGATTATCTGTAAACATAGATTTACCCAAAAAACCATTAAAACTTCAAACCGAAATCGAAAGTTTTGACCGTATTCTGCAAGAACTATTAACCAATGTCAAAAAATACTCGGAACGGGATAGCATCGTTAATTTACAAGCAACTCACAGAGTTGAACAAGAACTTGATCAAGTTATTATTAAAGTGACCAACATAGGAAGTGGCATCTCACAAGAAGAAGCAGCCTATATCTTTGACAAGTTCCGTCGTGGTAAAGGACGTTGGACTCCAGGTACTGGCTTAGGACTGGCCTTAGTCAAGTCCCTAGTACAGCATTTACATGGAGAGATCGCCATAGAGAGTACCCCAATAGCTAACTCTCAATTGAGCGAAATTTGTTTCACCCTTACCCTACCTCAGTTTTCCGCAGCAACTAAACCAAATTCTCAAAAGTGACTACAGAAAACAATACAGTGGGACTGGATTCCCCCACACCTCTTGACGACAATGGACTAGAAAGCAACTTAATTGTTGATCAAGTAACCATCCAAGTCGAGAAATTATCAGAGCGACAACGGCAAATTACCGCCAAAGTGCAAATTCCCCACCCGGTCGAAAAAGTCTGGAAAATTCTTACAGACTATGAAGCGTTAACTGAATTTATTCCCAATCTAGCCAAAAGTTCTCTCTTAGAACATCCCAACGGAGGTATACGGATAGAACAAATAGGTTCTCAACGCTTACTCAATTTCAAATTTTGTGCGCATGTGGTTCTAGACCTAGAAGAAATCTTCCCCACACTGATCAACTTTCAAATGGTAGAAGGAGATTTCAAAGGTTTTTCAGGTTTTTGGTCCTTAGAGCCTTATTCCCTCGGAGAGCATAAAGGAACAAATCTCTGTTACACCATCCAAGTATGGCCTAAGCTAACAATGCCGATATTCATCATTGAAAACCGACTTAGCAAGGACCTACAACTAAACCTGCTCGCAATTCGTCACCGCGCAAGCGAGTTAAGCATTAGTTGATCATGAGAGTCAGCAGATAAAATTTAATTAGTTTCAGGGTAGGAAAGAATGACCTACGTCATTCTTTCCTACCCTGAAACTAATTAAATTTTATGGTTTTTGGTAAAGTACCCCCAGGGGAATTCGAATCCCCGTTACCTCCGTGAAAGGGAGGTGTCCTAGGCCTCTAGACGATGGGGGCATTGGAATTTAGACTTTTAATAATCTACCGGATTTTTTAGAGGATGTCAACACCTTTTTCTAAAAAGTTTTGCATAGCCTCTAAATTGAACAAAGGGACAGGGAGGAGAGGAGAAAAATTAAGTATTTCTCCTGAAACTCCTGAATCCTGAACTCCTGATAGCGTACCCTAGCAAAAGCAAGCTACACATAGTGTGCCTACGCGATAGCGTGGCTATCACCACATCCATCGTTAAAAAAAATCTCTTAATTTCTTAACGATGGGTGTGGTGTTGTACCCTGTAGAGTTAGTATTTATGATTCTTTACAAAGGATTTTGAAATCAATCACTCAAAATCTACAACATGGAAGCATCTTTTCAAATTACCCTACAGATGGTGTTCACAGTCCTAGCAGGGATTAGCGCCCAGGTAATGGCCGCATATCTTAAGCTGCCCAGCATCGTCTTATTACTTTTATTAGGCATCCTATTGGGTGCTGATGGTATTGGCTTATTACATCCGCATTTGTTGGGAACTGGACTAGAAGTAATTGTGTCTCTGGCCACAGCAATTATCTTGTTTGAGGGCGGACTCAAATTGGATGTGCGCGAGTTGGGTAGAGTTTCGGTGAGTTTGCAGTTGCTTGTCACCTTGGGAACACTCATAACACTGCTGGGCGGTAGCATGGCGGCTCACTGGCTGGGAGAATTTCCTTGGAATATAGCTTTTCTCTTTGCTTCCATCATCGTTGTTACAGGGCCTACCGTCGTTGGACCCCTACTCAAACAAATCAATGTAGATCGACAAGTAGCAACTCTATTGGAAGGTGAAGGGGTTTTAATTGACCCAGTGGGAGCTATCCTGGCCTATGTTGTCCTAGATACGATTTTGAACGGTGATGCTGACCCACTCAAAGCCATTATGGGTTTAATATTACGCTTGGGTGTGGGAGCAATGATTGGTGGTATGGGTGGTTATTTGATGAGTTGGGTGTTCAAAAGAGCCAGTTTTCTATCTTTTGAACTAAAAAACCTGGTGGTGCTAGCGGCGTTATGGGGTTTGTTTTCCCTAGCACAGATGATTCGCACTGAGTCAGGAATTATGACTACAGTCGTGGCAGGGGCAGTATTTGCTAATTCATCAGTTCCAGAAGAAAGGCTGTTGCGGAGTTTTAAAAACCAACTAACAATTCTCAGCGTTTCTGTACTTTTTATTCTCCTAGCCGCTGATTTATCTATTGCCAGTGTCTTGGCCTTGGGTTGGGGTAGTTTATTTACCGTTTTGGTTTTAATGTTTGTGGTGCGCCCAATTAATATCTTGTTGTGTACTTGGAATAGTGATCTGAATTGGCGACAGAAACTATTTTTAAGCTGGGTTGCACCGAGAGGAATTGTTTCTGCTTCTGTTGCTTCTTTGTTTGCCATTTCACTGACGCAAAGGGGCGTTAATGGTGGTGATGCCATTAAGGCTCTGGTGTTCTTGACAATTATCATGACTGTTGTCTGTCAAGGCTTGACGGCTGGCTGGATTGCTAGGTGGCTGGAAATCACTTCCAAGGATGCAACTGGGGCAGTGATTGTGGGTTGTAATCCCTTGAGTTTGTTGATTGCTCGGTTTTTCCAAGAACGGGGAGAAGGTGTAGTGATGATTGATACCGACTCGGAATATTTTGCTCAAGCTGAGGCCCAAAATCTACGGGTGATTGCTAATAGTGCACTAGATACAGAGGTTTTGGAGGAGGCTGGTATTGCCTCGATGGGAACTTTTCTAGCTATGACTAATAATGGTGAGGTGAATTTTGTCTTAGCACAACGGGCATCTGAGGAATTTAGTCCACCTCGTGTTTTAGCAGTGTTTCCCCGTGATCCGCAAGCTCCTAATTCTGCCAATGTGAAAGTTAATCAAGCTTTTGTCTCTGATTTAGCAGTTAAAACTTGGAATGAGTATTTAAGCAATGGAAGAGTGAAATTGGGGACAACAACGTTAAATGAGGCAGAATTTTCTAGTCAACAGGAGCATATCCAAGAGAAGATTAGGTCTGGAGTGTTGGTACCGCTATTACTAGAGAGGGAAGAACACCTACAGGTAATGTCAGTCAATCAAGATTGGGAAGTAGGCGATCGCATTATCTATCTGTTGTACGATTCCAGACCAAATCTGTTAAAACTCTTATCTGGTGCCAGTCAATCCACGGCTTTAGCTTTAGAAAAGCTCCCAGAAGTGGAAGAAGTTCCCATTGCCAAATTGTCTCAACTTTCTGCTACTGAAGTTTCCAGTAATTGAAATTCAATATTTTCTTGAGACATTTCTTGTTCTTGCCATAGCAAAGCAGATAGATGTACCACTGCCAAGATGATAGCAGTGAAAGCAATCACGTAACTGTGAATCGCATAGAGATGTTGTCCTGACTCCTAACTCCTGAATTCTGGCAAAATAAAAACTGCACATTACTTGAATATTCCTGTTTTGGATGCCAATATAGGGAGTTATTATTGTTAGAGAAGCGATTCTCGAAAATAGCAATATAATTTATAAAGATAAAATTCCTTGTACAGTGAGGCAGAAAGTTATCTGTATCAGCAATAGATAAGTAAATCCTATCAGGATTACAAGCTTCTGCCTGATTAAACTAGTCAACTGCAACCGAGCCGAGTGAACGATAACAGCTATGTCTTACGTCTCCCTGCTGAAAAATTTACCAGAAATATTAAGCCAACCTACTGGGATAGCAGCTATAGCCTCTCTTGGCATCCACGGTGCTATTGCCTTGATTGTGCCATTAATGCCTGTTAATTCCAATAAATCTTCAGAAACCAATACAGCCAAAGCTGTGGGATTAATAGAATTAAGTCCGGCTGACCAAAACCGCTTACCACAAACTCCTGGTACGTCTGAAGTTGCTTTACAACCACCCCAATTGCCGCTACAACAGCAAGTTCCTCAGGCTAACTTTGACACCCAAGCAATAGCATTACCACCCTTACAACCTGATTTAACTATCCAGCCGGTATTGCCATCCATTCCTGCGTCACGAACTAACTATAATCTTTCTAACTTACCTCGCAGGCAGCCTGTTCAGAAATTTAGCAGAAACGATTTTAGAACGCAGGTTTCTAACTATCCACCTAGAAGTACATTCTCTGGTTCAGCATCTCCTTTTGTTTATGATATAGATGCCAAAATTAAAGAAACCCAACCGCTGAATGTAAATAGGTTGCCAGAAGTTCAAGCGGATAATAAATTACCAGAAGAACCCCTGAGTAACCCATCTCCTGATGCTATTGATATTGTTTCTACAACCACAGCACAGGGAATTACTCGTCAGCAAAGAGGACTGTTAGCAGATAACTCAGTTCAAATTGCTGAAAATTCTCCCTCAGGGGTTGCTGGTGAACAATCTCTACAAGATAAACGCCAACTAGTATCAGCAGTACCAAAGTTTGTTCCATCACCAGAAACTGCTATGAATCAGCCTGTTTTAAGCTCGTCTGATTCACAGGCGAAGAAAAGAGAGGAGTTAATGGCTAACCTGAACTCTTACAACAACCTGAGACGAAAAATTCAGCAGGAATATCCCAACGCTAAAGAAAAGCCTGTGATTCGTGAATCTGTATCTACAGATAAACGAACTATGGAAGGTACTGTTTTGGGTAGATTAGTTGTAGATCCTGATGGGAAGGTCTTGGATATCAAGTTTCAAGATACATCAGTAGCTCCTGAATTACAGTCCCAAACTAGGGCATTTTTTAACGCTAATCCACCTAAAGGTGAGCAGCCTATTAGCTCTTATCCATTCCAACTGCGGTTTAAAAATACTGGTGATCGCAATCAGACTAGCAAAACTTCTGAGCTAAATCCTTCACAAAATCTAGATCCTCAAAAAGTAATTGAGCTAGAAGGAAGAAAAAATCAGGTGAATAATCAGGCTGTGATTATTCCCAATCCATCATATACACGTGTAGTCAGTGGTAATCAGTCTAATTTATCTACTGAACCTGCTCAAAAGCTGATCAAACAGTTGCGTCAAATTAAGGAAGAAAGAGAAAGCTCAAATCAAGAAAAATAAAATCATAAAATTTTAGATTTTGGTGAGTCAGTGCTGTTTTCGATATCTGATAGATGAAATTGGTGTAGGGTGTCGGGAGGAATGATTACACAATCCACACTCTACACCAATACGGTTGAGGGGACGAGAAAGAACGTAAAAACCTTTCTGTATAGGGGTTATAGCTTTTAAAAGCTACTGATAAAATGTCCACCGATTGCGAATAAAACTGATGAGTTGTTCCATTAAAAAGACCATTCTCTTCGTATCTTCAGGGTTTATGCTAGGGTAGCCGCCTGATAGCTGCACAATTAATTGTCAATAAGCACCTGAAACCTACAAGATCAAAGTTTTTCTATCGATTTTTTCAAAGGGTCTATCACGTAAAACCTTTGTCCTGTGATAGTTTCACCTTACTTATCGCCCCTCAACTAATAGGGTTAACTTAAGGAAAATTATCTATTTAGGGAGGCAGAGGGAGAGAAGAAAAAGGCTTATATGAACCGTATTGCACTCTAAATACTGGATGCATCACCAGCCTGTTTCAGCTTTTTGGAAAACATAAGCGGTCACTTCTAGAATTTCTTGGTCACTCAATTTGTTTTTGAACGCGGGCATGGCGCTTCTAGCATTTTGAATTTGGTTGATAATAGCCTGGATAGGTTCAACTTCATAATTTTCCAGGTATTTTGATAGTCCTGATTTTTGTAAAGTCTTATGTTCAAGAAGGATATTAGCTCCGCCTATATGGCAAGCAGCGCAGTTAGCATTAAAAATTTTGCTACCGTTGGTTGTTTCTGCTGCTAAGGCTGGATAAATAATTGTCAAGTTAAACAACAGAGCGATGACTAAAAGTAGATTGAATAAAATTAGTCTCAATAGATTTTCCTTGCAACCAACATTCTCCAACCAAACAACTCCAGTTATTGGCTATTTCGTATAATATAATACAAATTATATAGAAATTATATAGATTTGAACACAGGTAACTGGTGACACGCTTGAAAGTCTGTTTGTATAGGAGTTTTCTAGCAACAGCTAAAGTGATGAGGACATGAATTGCATTCTTTCCATGGATCTTAGGTATTGATAATTTTGATCAAACTTTGGACACAAATCAATACTGTTCGGTTAAGAACCTGGGATTAGTAAGTTGGTTTGCTGAATGGTTAATTAAAGGGTAAAAATTACATAGAAATTAGCGGTAACTAGCTTATACCTCTATTTTTACCTGGGAATAAAGCTAGTTACCGCTACCTTTCAATTATTTGGGCTACCTAATGAGCAAGAAAAATCATCGTGTGTCAAATTAGCAAGATTTCTAACCTTGAACAGTGATTTTGCCAGCCATACCAGCACCACGGTGAGGAGTGCAGTAGAAAAGGTAATCACCTGTAGGCGCATCTGCGGGAAAAGTAGTTGTTACTGTTTGACCAGGATTCAACAGTAATTTGGTGTGAGACAGAGATTTAGCTAAATCAGCACTCTTTGTAGGGTTTTTAGCAGCATCAAACACAACATTATGGGGAGCAACTTTGTTATTCATCCATTCAATTGTGTCACCTGGTTTAACGGTCAATGTTTTAGGTTGGAATTGCAACAGTCCTTTGTCACTACCCAATTTGATCTTGTAGGTTTCAGCGGATGCGCTGGGAGCAAAAACAGCAAAGCTGCTGACAACCAAAAGAACAATCAATACCGCTGAAGTCAAGCGTCTCCAACTTGCTGCAATTAATTTCATGGCTCTCTCCTGAGATATAGTTTTATTTTCCTGTTCTCATTTTAAATACATTTAACGCTAAATATGACAATCTGTCATAGATGAATTTTTTTTAATCTTTGGCGGTTATCAATGTAAAAATTACAACTTAAATGCAAAGTTCCCAGTCCTGGTTCAAGAGAGCAAAGTCAAGTAGAAGCAGCAGGTATATTTAACCAAAAATGACAGTTATGCTTGAATGCACTTAGGTATCAGGACTTGGAACTGAGATTTTTCAACAGTAAGGGTTAAATTACCCCTACTTTACTTAATAAGAAGGCTAATTAACAGAGTTTTAGTAATATATCTTACCACCACCCCATTTCGTACCAACAACTTTAGGTTGAATGAGAATGTGACCTGCGATCGCAGTTAACTCATCATCGGTCAAATTTCGCATTTCTGTAAAGATATCCGCACTCTTAATGCTGGGATGTATTTCAGAAATGTCCTCTTCCCCGTCGTAAGTTGTGGGATTCTTCATGTAGTCTACTAACCCTTGAATATTGTTACGCTTTGGTGTAGCTCCTGCCAAAGCATCGGGTTCTAGTCCCACATTTTGGTTAGTCTTGGTTACACCACCAGCATGACATTGAGCGCAGGTGTCATTAAATAATTTTTTACCTTGTGCCAGTTGTGGCACGGTTATGACAACAGTATCACCAATTTCATTCAATGGTACAGTTCTGGTAGCTTCATCCAGTTCAACGGCTGTTGCACTACCGATAAATAGCTGAAATGTTAGCAACACGGCAGCAACAACAACGCCAATCAGTCTTCTAAACATATTTCCCCTTTCAGTTTTTAATGCTCAACACAGGTAAGACACTAATAGTTCCAAGAAGCATAGATATTTATCTGATGCTAAAAGTTTGCCCGGTACAACACCGACGGGGAGAACTACAACGCCCATAATCCCTGGGCTAAAAGCTATCGGGATTACTTTACGTAAAATATTCTCGCTATCATTAACATCAGCATGAATCAGTTTACCATTAGCTGTTCTATGCTGTTGCTGAACTGAGTTTCTCCATAAGTAAGAATAGGGTCAAGAGCGGGTATGAGAATGGGGATATTTTATTTTTTGGTACAAATCTTTATAAATAAGTTTACAAATTGAAAAATTAACCCTTCCCACCTGTAAAAGTTACGCCTTCAACAAAGTAGCGGTTGAAAAAGGCATAAATTCCCAAAGCTGGTAAAGTGAATATCATTGAAGCAGCCATGATGTAATTCCAATAGCTGATATATTGACCTTTGAAAGTATTTAAGCTCAAGGGTAGAGTAAACATCTCCGGGTCAAACAATATCAATAAGAGGGAGTATAAAGTTATTCCAACTGCCCATAAATACAAAAACTGCCTGTGCTGCTAGTGCTAGTTTTGCTAAGGGCAAAACAACATCTCAGAAAATCTCCCAGGTGCTTAAACCATCTAATTGGGCAGCTTCTTCCAATTCTTTGGGAACATTGACGAAAAACTGCCGCATCATAAAGATAAAAGTGGCATTTACCATACTAGGAACAATCATGCCTTGGTAATAATTGAGCCAACCTATTGCTTTTAAAATCAAAAATGAGGGAATTAAGATAATTTGTGGGGGTACTGCTAGTACAGCTAAAATCAGGAAGAACCAAAACTGTTTACCAACAAATCGCAGTCTCGCTAAGGCATAACCTGCCATTGAATTTGAAAGTAAATTTGAAAAAGTAACGCCGACAGAGATTACTACACTGTTAAATAACCAGTGCCAAAACAGTGGTTCTTGCAGAAAAATTTGCTGATAGTTATCAAGAGTAAAATTTTGAGGGATGAAATTTAGCTCACCGCTGATAATTTCTGAGAGAGGTTTAAATGATGCTGAAACTTCCCAGAGAAAGGGAATTAGTATTATAACAGCATAAACTATTAACAACAGATATAACAAGAATTTAAACAAAAGAAAGCTAGAAATTTGATTCACATTTTGTTATCTCCAAAGATCCCCTTTTGAATCAAAGTGAGAATAATAATGACTGCTCCAAGTAAAAAAGCCAAAGCAGCTGCATATCCTAATTATAAATTTCTAAATACAGCTTGATAAATTAGTATTACCACCATCAAAGTAGCGTTATTCGGTCCACCAGTACCACCAGATAAAATATAAGTATTGATAAAATACTTGAAAAGTGCCTATTATCCCCACTGCCACCACAAAAAAGTCACGGGTTCCAGTAAAGGAATAGTAATTTTTATAAACTTATCCCAGCCATTTACCCCATCTAAAATCTGCTGGTTCATAAAGTGTTTTGGGAATATGCTGTAACTCAGCTAAATAAATCACCATAGAAAAAGGTGCAGTTGACCAAATATTCATGATCACAATGCCTTTTAAGGCAACTTTGGGAGCTCCTAACCAGTTATAGGTAGGTAGTCCAAAAAAAGCGAGAAAATTGTTTAGTAATCCATCAGTGTTATAAATCCACATAAAGATAAGTGTTAACACCGCTGATGATGTAACTGTGCGTAGAAAATAGAGAATACATCTCTTGCAAAATAGTTTCTGTGGTATGATAGATATTTTTAGATTTTATGTATTTTTAGTGTTATTTGCACTCGCTAATTCAAACATAACCGTGTAACTCTAACTTTTGGCTAAAACAAAGACAACCCCTACTATAACATAAAATTAATTCTGCAAGAGGTCTAATAGGCCACCAATTTCTACCACGAATACTAGAATTTAAAGTAACTGCCAGAATTAAAGCTAAAATAGTTTGACTTGGGACAACAATAGCAACATATTCTGCTGTGTTTTTTCACGAAATTCCTAATTGTTCATCTTCTAACACACGAGTGAAATTCCGTAAACCAATAAATTTATATTCAAAACTACCTAAAAGCTGAACTTTTTGGAGGGAAAGAAAGACAGCGTAAAGAATAGGTAAAACTACAAAAGTGCGTAAGACTAGAATTGTAGGCATCATAAAAAGATACCCTGCGAGGTTTTTTGTGTTTCTCCAATGTTGGTTTATGCTTTGTCTGTTGATTTCAAACACAACTATACGTCGACAATATGCTATTATATTATCCCTTTGGTTATATTTATAAATATCAAACTTATTAGTGATATTTTAGTAATAAAATCCATGTTAAATATTATATTTACTTACTACATTTGCATCTATCACAAAGTTACTCAAAGGTGAGGAAACAAAATCAAAGCTTTACTCTGTGGGAGTAAAGCAATACGATAACCCGAAGCATCTAAAAATTCAATTAAAGTGTAGATTTTAAAGTGTAGATTTCACTCCCTGCATTTTCTGATAGTAATTTATCAACTTCTTGATGGCTTTGTTTTGCTCCTTATTAGAGATTATTAGCCAATAATCTCGCACCAATAATATATTTTAATACACCACGAAGTATTTCTGCTTCGCGTCCTTCTTTATCTAATTCTAAAAAAGTTTCTAGATAATCTGTAGCTTCTTCTATCTCTTTAAGAGATGAAATTAGCTAATCATAGTAGCTGCGACTTATACTTGTTTGTGTTTTCAATTCTGTCATAATCTCTCCAGTATTCTTGAGCTGTAAAAATGTCTTGTTCTTGGGTAATTTTATATCCACTACGGAGAGAAAGTATTATTTTTGACAATATTTATCAAACATAGATCCCGTAACCAGGTCTATAGTCAATTTTTAATTCACAGACTCCTTCCCCAACTGCACGATAGTTTCCTAAACTACCGGATTCAACTCGTCTCAGTCTACTTATTAATTTTAGCTCTTGCGGTTCTATCTCGCAGAGAATTAAGCAATTCTTCAAAGGGACTTTTGCCACTTGATATAATGTAGTTTTGTATTTCTCCTGGTTGTGCTTCCACTCTAAGTTTATTAGTGCTGCATAAGTTAGTTTACTGGAAATATTCCCTATCTACTATGCCATCTTGATTGTATCGTTTGATGAAAAACACTATAAGTCAGTGACAAAAAAATGGAATCTCTGTAAAGAGAAGTAAATACGGAGAGAACATCAATTAGAGGTGGTGTAGATATGGGGGCAAGATTAAGGGTATTCCTGACGAAAGAACAAGAGGCAGATTTATTTAACCTGAGAACGACAGAAGTACCACAGAAAGTAAAAGATAGAGCCGAAGTCATTAGATTAAATACAGCAGGGTGGTATGTAGAAAAAATAGCAGATCACTTTCATTGGGGAGAGAAAACACTTAGACAAGTGTTGCACAAGTGGAATGAGCAGGGAATATAGGGACTATGGGAATTACCAGGTAGAGGGGTAAAGCCAAAGTTGAAGGAAGTTGACATCGAATATTTGGAAAGATGCTTAAAGGAAGAACCAAGAACCTATAACCGTCAGCAACTAGCAGAAAAACTAGAAAAAGAGCGAGAACTGAAAGTGAGTACCAACACAATCAAAAGGGTACTCAAAAAAAGGGGGTGATATGGAAACGAGTCAGAATTAGTCATAAAGCAAAACAAGATCCAGTTATTCGTGCAAATAAACAAGCAGATATAGAGATATTAGAATTAGATACAGCTAGTGGAGAAATAGACTTAAAGTATTTGCATGAATCAGGATTTTCACCTTGGAGTGAGTCAGGGTACACGTACTACCCAAAGGGGTGACAAAAAAGGGTTGAACAAACACACAGACGTGCACGTAGAATTAGCATTATTAGTTTATTTCAACCGTTAATAAGTTTTATTTATGGTTTGGTAATTGGGGGACTTAAGCATTCTTCCTACATCAAGATGATGGACGAATAAATCGCTGTCGAGAAGTTCAGGAATTATGGAAAAAGTGGGAAAAGGAAGGTTTATATTTGTTTTTTTTCCCTCAATATTGCTCCGAAATGAATCTGATTGAATTAGAGTGGCAACACCTCAAACGAGATGAAATTGCAGGACTTATGTTTAAGGATGAATTAGAACTAGCGTATGCAGTCATTGATGGTGTTGACACTAGAGGTCAAAAAGGCAATTACCGTACATAACGTATTAAGTTTAACAATAATTCTCCTAGTTCTGCTGATTGCTTAATACTAATGCAAGTACAGGTAATTGCTGAAGCAGTTGAAGATTTGACGATTACAGTGAAAGATGCCGAAATTCCTAAACCGATTCCTAAGCCTAAACATGATAATTTCACAGTGGTTGATGGAGTTGAAGATTTGATGATTCCAGCGAAAAATGTCGAAATCTATAAGCCGATTCCTAATCCTAAACTTATTAAGCGTGAGAATTGGAAAGATTAAGTATTTGACAGTGTTGGGTTTCCTTCCTCAACCCAACACTGTCAAATACTTAATATGCTGATCAGCGTTATTCTGCGCCCTCAACATGGCCTGATTTAAGGGCTGTTCCCCCAACAAGGCACTTAAAAATTGATTCTCGAAATTATTCACAATAACTGCTGGATACTCCCCCACCTACCAAGGTGTAGCATAATCAACATCAACTACTACAGCAGACCTTAAATAATCATGATCGTAACGTGATTTCTCAGCTACAGATTTCCTTGGTGGTAAAGCAAAACCTTTACCTGTCGACTTCTCTATTCCTTCTTGTCCAGTGAGGTAAGAAATTAATCCCCAAGCTGCTTTTTATGCTTTGTTTGCTTACTCATGACATAAGGAAAAGTATAAACGATCGTGCCTTTTATACTATTAATTTTTGTAAATTCTGCTGTTGCAAAATCTATCTGCGGAAAGGTTTCTTGAAGCTAAGGAATAGCCCAGTTACCTTCTATCACCATTGATATTTTACCTTGACGAAACATATCACTAACAGAACTATCAACAACATCAGATTTTAAGGCTGAGATTCTTTCTTCTCAATATTGGTATATTACTAACTGCAAAGCTTTTAAAGCTGCTTCACTAGCAAAAGTAGCATAACTTTTTTATCAAATATTGTTCCACTGAAAGCTTTCATTTTATAAGCCTGAAGTGCCAATTCTTTACTTTTACGAAAGCCGTATTTATTAGGTTTACCCGTTTGTTGAGAATAACGGCGTAGTTCATCCTAAGTAGTTGGCAAACTGGTTAATCCTACATTATTGAAGGCTTTTTTGTTATAAGAAAAGCTAGTGTGGAATATTCTTTAGGAATTCCACAAATATGGTTTTGAGACTTAAAAGTAGTCAGTAAATTACCCTCAAAATCTGAAATTTTAAATGCTGTTTAGATGTAGGTATATAAAGGATATAATAAATTCTGAACCCTTAAAAAAGGGGCTTATAACGCATCTAGATAAAATACATCAGGTCTGGCTTCTCCAATTAAGCAGGTTTTAATTACATCCATGTATTGATCAGAGATTATTTCATACTTAACTTTTATATTAGGTGTTTTACTTCAAAGTCTTGTAATACCTGTGTGAGAGAGAAGTTTTTGTTCTACAGGAGAACCACCCCAACCACTGGGTTTAATACTGACTAGTGATGTATTAGGTGGTAGATCATGGCAAATCATAAAGATGATAGCCACAGCGATAACTAATCCCGAAAAAAAATATAACTTTTTACTTCTATTCACAAAGAATCATATTTTTAATTTTTCTTTTACAGCTATTGTCAGGTAAATAAACCACATCTATCTCGATTGTATCAAGAAGAGTCACAGAGATAAGTGTGAGAATATAAAACCTGCTCTAATCTCTGTAACTCGAGACAGATTTTCACAGGTTCTAAAGTTTTGTTGAGAATTGGTAGATAGAATAATAAAGAATTATGATTAACGGAGATTTTGCTAATTTCATCACTGATAGACGATAAATTATGGACTCTGTTCAAGTTGAAATAGTTGCATCTTTGAATCTGGAAATTCCTCAGATCGACTCATTAACAAGAGTTTTATCTTCCGAATCTAAATCTAGCTCTCGTTTTCCTGAAAATCCTATTCGTACCAGTTTACTGGCATCAACTTTAGATGCTATTTTTGCAACGATTTTTTCTATTACTACTGGGGGAATTTTACTTAGTAACTTTTTGGTGGAATTGGATGCTAGTCCAGTCATTTTTGGGTTGCTATCCTCGATTCCCATGCTGGTAAATCTGATTCAGCCGTTGGGTGCTTATATCTCAGAACGCACTACTAGCCGCTTTCATTATTCCATGCTTGTTTATGGAATTTCTCGGCTATTGTGGTTGATTTTAGTAATAGGTATTTCTGGTGTAGGTTGGGGACTTATAGATTCTCAACAGTTGGTGATATTAACTCTGTTAATCGTTTTTTTTAGTCATCTTTCAGGTGGATTGGGAAGTGCATCATGGATGAGTTGGTTAGCTATCATTGTTCCCCGAAGTTTGCGCGGTAGGTATTTTGGAATCCGTAATAGTGCTACCAGCTTGACCAATTTGCTGTGTGTACCTTTAGCTGGTTTAGCTATTTCCCATTGGTATGGAGGCACTCGCCAAGGTTATGGGGTAGTTTTGCTTGTAGGTATTGTATTTGGGTTTATTAGTCTGGGATGTCAGTATTTCAAACTTGATGTTAATCCTCAATTACAAAATACTTGTATAGTTGATTCGTCGGTAAGCAGAAAGAACGAATTGGGTAAAATAACTATCAGTGATATGATATCCATTCCCGAAAAGCAATGGGATGAGAATATTTGGAAAAACTCTAATTTTTGGATATTTATACTGTATTTCAGTTTATGGATGCTGGCTTTTAATCTCTGCGCCCCGTTTGTTAATCTTTATTTGTTAGAAACTTTAAATGTAGATGTAGGTTGGGTGACAGTTTACAGCAGTCTGCAAGCGGGAGCAAATCTGCTGATGGTTGTGCTGTGGGGTAAGTTAGCAGATAAGGTGGGAAACCGCCCAATTTTGATATTTGCTGGAATTATTGTTGCGTTTACGCCTTTGCTGTGGTTTCGTATTGCTAATACGAGTTTAGATATCTGGCTGTGGCTACCGCTATTGCATATTTTTATTGGTGGTACTGGAGCTGCGGTTGATTTGTGTAACAACAACATGCAAATTGGCATTACCCCAGTTAGAAATCAGTCTATTTATTTTGCGATCACAGCGGCTATAGCTGGAGTAACTGGTGCGTTGGGAACAACCATTGGCGGTTTTATCGCCCAGTCCCCCCAATTTGGTGGTTTATTAGGCTTATTTGCGTTCTCTAGTATATTGAGACTCGCAGCATTGATACCGCTTCTATTTGTTCAGGAATAGAGGATTGGGCATTGGGCATTGGCAATTAGTTTCTTTTCCCCATCCACCTCATCTTCCCTATCTTCCTCATCTCTCTGCCCCCTGCCCCTGCTTTCTTCCGAGTTTCCAGTCCCCTACTCCGCAACAGTAGAACTGAAACTCATGCTTTCCCACATCACCATATTGGGTGTAGTTGGCATTGGTTGGTGTAAAGCTATTAGCTGTGCCAATGTATTCTTTAATTGGGTACGGGGGACGATATCATCTACAAACCCATGTTTGAGTAAATCTTCAGCGGTTTGGAAATCTTCGGGTAGTTTTTCCCGTAATGTTTGTTCAATAACTCGTCTACCGGCAAAACCAATGGTGGCTTTTGGTTCCGCGATTATGAGATCACCCAACATGGCAAAACTAGCAGTAACGCCTCCTGTGGTGGGATTTGTTAATACGGGAATGTATAATAAGCGGGCATCTTGATGACGTTGTAATGCTGCGGAGATTTTCGCCATTTGCATTAAGGAAAGCATTCCTTCTTGCATTCTCGCACCGCCAGAGGTACAGATGATGATTACAGGATAGCGGCGTTGTGTGGCTTGTTCAATTAAGCGGGTGAGTTTTTCACCGACAACAGAACCCATGCTACCACCCATAAACCGGAAGTCCATGACTCCCAATGCGATTGGTAAACCGTTGATTTGACCTAAGCCTGTTATTACTGCGTCTATTAAACCGATTTTTTCCTGGGTTTCCCGCAAGCGATCACTGTAGAGTTTGCGATCGCGAAATTGCAAGGGATCAGTTGGTCGCAAATGCTCATCTAAGGGTTTCCAGGTATTTGCATCTATCAACTGACGGATACGTTCATCACTATCCACTCGGTTATGATGACCACATTCCACACAGACCATTTGATTAGCTTTCAGGTCTTTGGTATAGGTTAAAACACCACATTTAGGGCATTTATTCCATAAACCGTCTGCAATTTCTCTTTCTTGGCGTTCTAAATTGCTAGAACCTGATTTATTACGCCGATTTGCAAACCAATCAAATAGAGACTTTAAACCGCGTGATTCTTCGTTGTTTGCCATTTTTATTTTATTCAAGTAGGTATGAGGCCAAAAACAGGTCAATCAATTTGGGATTTTAGATTTTAGATTTTGGATTGACCCCACCCGCTTTTTATGTGGGTGTTGAGCATTTTCGATTTAAGAATGAGGTTTTCGGTTTTTGACTACATCATCCAATTATGCTTGTAACCAATTCAGACCTGATTTTGTATTTTTTGGATAAAAATGCTGCTGCCAATACAACTCTTTTCCAGTTTTATCAGGGGACTTAAATTATATCAACGTATAGGCAAAGGTTTGAAAATACAAGATCACTATGAACATGAATTTTCCTCCCAATTCATCATACTTATTACTTAATAATAAGCATGATGAATTTATGGCATTAGTTGTATTTGCCAATAGCCAGAAATTTTGTTTGAGGGTAGTACTAGTAACAGGTTAATCTTACCAAAATATAAATATCAAATGAAGTCATGCTGGTTACAGTCATGGGGAATGTAGGTTGACGAGTATGATAGGAAAAGACATTTAAATTCGATATTCAAGGAAGGAGATTTTCAAATTTGAACTTGTTTTTTATGTCAAGATACAGGTAGAAATAAACGTAAGTAATAAGACAAAATAGCTTGCCCGCTAAAAAGAGTAATTACTGCTCCCAAAGCCAAGAAAGGACCAAAAGGCATCTTTTGTCCTATTTTATGACGTGACAGCAAAATTGCGCCTCCACCTACTAATACTCCCAAGGAACAGGCAATAAAACAAGCTATCAGTAAATGTTGCCAACCTAACCAAGTGCCCATCATAGCTGCTAATTTAGCATCACCTGCACCCATAACAGGTTTACCATAGATGAGACAACCAAGAATTGAGATGCTATCAAACAGCCATAAACCCAGGACTGCACCACCTATACCAAATATCAGGCGTTCTACTACACTGACTAAGCTAGGTTCTAATAAAAAACCGAAACCTATTTGAAAGACCAAACCTAATAATAACCCTGACTTAGTAAGTGGGTGGGGTAAGGTCATGGTATCGCAGTCTATGAGGGATAGCGCTAATAACCAACTGCAAAAAGCCCAATAACCTATCGTCAAAATTGAAAATTGAAAGACCCAAAATATGATTAAAAATATTATGCTTGTTATCCCCTCTAGGAGAGGATAACGGCGAGAAATTTTACTTTTGCAATAACGGCATCGTCCTTTTAACCACAACCAGCCCAGAACCGGCACATTATCATAAGCTTTGAGTCTGTTTAGGCAATGAGGGCAGCGAGAAGGTGGCCAAAGTAAGGATAATCCAGAAGGTAGACGATAAACCACAACATTGATAAAGCTACCAATAGAAGCACCCAAAACAAATACAATGATACTCGCAGAGACGATAATCAAAACGTCCATATTGTTAGTTATCAGTTATCAGTGGAAAAAGGCAATAGGCAATAGGCAATAGGCAATAGGCACAAATTTTTTAATTTTGAATTCATTTTTCACCTGTTCTCTGTTCCCTGTTCCCTGTTACTAATACATATACGATTCAATTTGATTTAACGGTACAAAACATTCTTGCGGTAACAGCACTGGGTTTTGGGTAAAAATGACCTTTCCTCGATAGGTTAGGCGACTAATTGCTACTCCTGAAGGTTGCCCGATGATTTCAGGATGTACCTGGCAGTAAGTGTAATAAATGTGACCAGCTGCTTTGATGACGGTAGGATCAACCAAAGGCATGTGGTTTTGTGGTACAAAATAATTTGCCTGTCCTTGTTGTGCAGCGTACACTATTGGCTTTTAGGTGATTTATAGATTAGCTTCTAGTTTATCCGAAACTTTTAGCAAAAAATGTGAAAATATTCAACCTGTGATGAGGAAATTATTTTGCTTCTAGGATTTGAATCAGCGCGTTACCCATAGCCTGACAACCTAACAGATTCATGCCTTCAGACATGATATCTCTTGTGCGATCGCCTTGTTGTAAAACCTGTAACACTCCATTTTCAATAAAATCTGCTGCCTCTCGTTGGTTAAAAGCGTAACGTAACATCATTGCCGCACTAAGAATCTGTGCCAAGGGGTTAGCTTTATCCTGACCAGCAATATCAGGGGCTGAACCGTGAACAGGTTCAAATACACCGGGGACAGAAGCACCCAAACTCGCGGAAGGTAACATTCCAATACTACCAGTCAGCATGGCCGCGGCATCAGAGAGAATATCGCCAAATAAGTTGCCTGTAACGATGGTATCGAACTGCTTGGGAGCGCAGACTAATTGCATAGCGGCATTATCTACATATAAATGAGACAGTTCTATATCTGGATATTTTGAAGCCAGTTTAGTCATACCTTCTCGCCACAGTTGGGAAGCTTCTAACACATTGGCCTTATCCACAGAACAGAGTTTACCACCGCGCTTTCGTGCTGTTTCAAAGGCGACTCTACCAATGCGGTCAATTTCTGACTCGCTGTAGACCATTGTATTGACACCACGCTTTTCTCCAGTTTTGGTGGCAAAGATCCCTTTGGGTTTGCCAAAATAAATTCCCCCTGTCAGTTCTCGCACCACCATAATATCCACACCTTCTACAACTTCTCGTTTCAAGGTGGAAGCGTCAATTAATTGGGGCAAAATTTTCGCAGGACGCAAATTAGCAAATAATTCCAGACCAGCCCGCAGTCGTAATAAACCCGCTTCAGGACGTAGATGAGAGGGTAAAGAATCCCATTTGTAACCACCAATAGCGGCAAGCAAGACTGCATCACTATTACGGCAAGTATCTAGGGTAGCAGCAGGTAAGGGTTCGCCGGTTGCATCAATAGCTGCACCACCGATGAGGGCTGTTTGAAACTCAAAAGAAATATCAAACTGTTGTCCGACGATTCTTAGGACGTCTACCGCTACGGACATAATTTCAGGGCCAATGCCATCGCCGGGAAGTAATGTAATGCGGTAGTTCTGAGTCATAGCTAATTAGGATGATGTAAAGTTGGGCAGATTTATTATCATACAAAGCAAGTGTACCCACTGGATGGTCAATTTATTGATTCATAAGGATGTAACACCTTAAAAAATAGGAAATTAATCATATTTGTAGAAATTAGCTGTATGTTTGTTTTATTGAAAAATCAAAAACAAACCTAATTTATGAATTTCCAAGAAAATACTAAAGTTGCGATCAGACGTTTGACTACTGTGGGACTCAAAGTAGTTGGTGGAATTCTGCTGTTATTTATCGGTCTGCGGTTGATTGAGTTTAGCATCAGGTTATTAAGAAGTGCCTTTAGAACCCAACAGATTGAAGAAATACTGATTAACTATCTGTTAAATATTATTTCGGTGACGTTAAGAATTGTTTTAATTGTGGCAATTCTTGGCTTTTTCGGCATTGAAACGACTTCCTTTGCGGTATTACTAGCTGCTGCTGGTATTGCTATTGGTGCAGCATGGGGAGGACTGTTGGCCAACTTTGCAGCAGGAGCATTTTTAATTATTTTCCGACCCTTTCAGGTTGGTGATTTCATTACTGCTGGAGGTGTAACAGGAACGGTAACAGAAATATGACTGTTTACCACTGCTTTAAAAACACCAGGTAATAGAGACGGCCGAGAATTCACAAAGGAGTCTGTGTCTGGCTTTCTATAGTGTTAAGATTAGGACAGAGCCAAGGAGAGAATCAGGGTTGGAAATAGTTAATAATAGGAACTATCCATGAAGATGTTGATGACTAATTCACAACTGACCTCATATGCATAACATTTATAAAATTGGGAAAACTAATGAACCAATTCGTAATGTGACTAAACCACAAATAGTAAGAATTACTTGTTCGTAAATTCGGGAATTCAGGGGAAATCTTTGTTGAGCTACCCGGAACTTTTTACAAGTCTGATGACGTTTTCAACAAAAATACCCTTGCTGGAAAACTCTTTGTTTCGTGCCTTTTGTTCTGAGTCGGGATCCCTCGCTCTCATGTTTTTATACCTGTTCAAGGAGACTAGCAGGCAAAACATTTCCTAATATCTCTAGCCAGTAATGAAATGTGTCCTTTGCTTCCATTTTGGATATACCGAAGTGCAAACCTAAAACCTCAACTATTGGCATTTTCCTCAAATAGAACAAGGATAGACATACCTCTTCTTTCATCTCTAGTTTCGGTTTCCGCCCTCCTCCTTTCCGATTTATACGTATCTTTTTACTTTCTATCTCAGCTTAAAGTTTTTCATGCTACATTTTAGCTTGGGCTAAAAAGTCTTGAAACTGATAGTTAGTTATTCCTAGTATTTGTTCTCTACGATGTGGATATTCTCGAATATAATTAAGTGGATTTTTCGTTTTGGTAGATGGTCAAAATTCCCTTCTACCATTATTTTTTGACACCAAGTTAATTTTCCTGACAGCTCTAATGTGATGACAATTATCGCCAATAACAAAATTTTTGCTGATAATATTCAGAATTGTTCCGCTAATCCTTATCGTCGTGTTGATTTGCTGGCTCAACTCGCTTATGAAGTTGATCATAACCAGGCGATCACACTTTTAAAAGCCAAAGTCAGCCAAATTCCCAACGTTATTGACAGCCCAGCACCAGATGTAGAAATTATCACATTTAACTTAGCAGGTCCTGTTCTGACTGTCCATCCCTACTGCAAAAATGACTACTATTGGCAAGTTTATTTTGACACAGATAAAGCTATCCTGGAAACCTTTGGAGAAGCAGGATATGCAGTTACTAACAGCGTTATACAGTCAATAATTTATCTCAATATGACGGTCATAGTTTCATCCCATCACCATCTGAAAGAAGTTGATACTGAAGCAAAAAGTCAAGCTTGCATTTCAAAAAATCAACGAAAATTCATACTAGGTAAGGCTGATGCTTTGCCTATTTTTTTTGAAAGAATACTGGAAAATTGGTAAATGCGATCCTGACCAAATTTTTATCCTAAAACTTGTTTCCATCTTCCCTTGGCCAGCTATAAAAAAATTAGCAACAGTAACAGTTTTCATCGTTGTACGGCTGATTTTACAGTTCTAGAGTTGTTAAACTTCCAATTAAGAAAACAAGTCAGAGTTTTGGGTGAATCTGCAACTAAAGCATTATTAGCAGCAAGATAACACAGGAATATTCAGCCGTTATTGATCCAAGATAGGCAATCTCTACTAACACATTTCAACTTGTATATGTCTAGATACTGGACTTCTCCAAGAAATTGGGGATATATTTATTGCCATTTTTGTATAGAATTGGTATTGCAAATTACTACATAAATATGCACCTCATAAATTTATGAAAAAATCGCTCCAACTACCCCAAAAATTGATGCTGCTAGGTTCAGGAGAACTAGGAAAAGAATTTGTAATTGCTGCTCAACGCTTAGGCAATTATGTAATTGCAGTTGACCGCTATGCTAATGCTCCTGCTATGCAGGTCGCTGATTGTAGTGAAGTAATTTCTATGCTGAGTGCAGATGATTTAGAAACAGTAGTAACTAAACATCAGCCAGATTTTATTATCCCAGAAATTGAAGCAATTAGAACTGAAAAATTACAGGAATTTGAACAACGTGGAATCATAGTTATACCAACTGCTGCTGCGACTAATTACACAATGAATCGGGATAGAATCCGCGAATTAGCACATCAAGAATTAGGTGTAAGAACAGCTAAATATGGTTATGCATTCACCTTAGAAGAATTGATTACAGTGTCTGATCAAATTGGATTTCCTAACGTTGTTAAACCTGTGATGTCATCATCAGGAAAAGGTCAATCTATAGTCCAAGATATAACAGAAGTTGAAAAAGCCTGGAATTATGCCATTTCTAACTCCAGAGGTGATAGCCAAAAGGTAATCGTCGAAGAATTTATTAACTTTGAAATCGAAATTACATTACTGACAATTAAACAATGGGATGCACCAACAATATTCTGTCCTCCCATTGGACACAGTCAAGAAAGAGGTGATTATCAAGAATCTTGGCAACCAGCAAATATTTCTGAAGCTAAAATATTAGCATCTCAAGAAATTGCCAGAAAAGTTACTGATGCTTTGGGAGGTGGGGGCATCTTTGGAGTAGAATTTTTCATTACTAAAGATGAAGTCATTTTTTCTGAGCTTTCACCCCGACCCCATGATACAGGCATGGTAACATTAATCTCACAAAATCTGAATGAATTTGAATTACATCTGCGAGCAATTTTAGGCTTACCTATTCCCCACATTGAACAGTTAGGTTTTTCAGCAAGTGCAGTTATTTTAGCCTCTGAGAAATCAGATTCTATTGCTTTTACTGGTGTTGCTGATGCGTTAGCTGAAAAAGATGTAGATGTTAAGTTATTTGGTAAACCAACTGCTCATCCCTATCGACGAATGGGGGTAGCTTTGGCTAAAGGCACTGATGTTGAAGATGCGAGAGAAAAAGCAACTACAGCAGCAAGTAAGGTGAAATTGATTTAAATATGTTTAAATATGGTGAGTGCTTAGGCACTCACTACGAACCTTGAATAACTGAGGATTACTATAGACTTTTTGGCTATTTATGCGTAAAGTACAGTAAGTACATAGGAATAGTGTACTTATGAATGATTTAGCTAAAATCAGTCAAGAGTTTAACATCACCTCAGAGGAAATGGAGCAAAGTTTTTCGATCAAACCCAGGTTGAAAATTTGGAAGTAGCTAATAGGTCGATTTCTTCTGGTGTTTGGATACTTCCTTTCCCCTTTATGCTAGTGGAATGATTTATTTTTCAATAAACCAATTGTTTACTTTTTTGGGTATTTATACAGCTTTTTCTCACCCAAATTACTTTAGCTTATTTTGCTGCTTTTAAAGCTACAGATTCAGCCAGTTTTGCTTCTGCAGCTTCTCAAAGCTATCATAAAAGCGAATATAAACTAGATAAATATCATCAACTGCTAGATTGTAATTTTCTAGTCTTTTAGTTAAAAATTTATCTAATTTAGTTTTTATCTCTCCACGTCTGGTAATTATTTTTTGGCAGTATATTGGGCAATTACTGATTTTATGATTTCTTCTGTTGCTGGATTTATAATAATTTTAATTATATATTTTTCTGCACCAATTTTTCGAAAAATATGCTTGGCTGCTTCTAGTTTAATATGCCAATTAAGTGCAACATCCATAGGAACAGTAAGTATTTAGACGCAGTTTCAGCCGATGTTGTCTGTTTTTTAATTCTACCACCGATTTTTTTAACTGTATTGACTATAGGAATAATGAGGTGTATTCCTTCTCCTAATACCTGATGTTGAACTTGACCAAATTTCATTAATATAGCACGCTCAGCAGCATCAACTATGACAATAAACGTGAGTAATATGGTGGGTAAACAGATTAAGGCAGTCAGTTCACCAGCATTGTTTAAAGTGTTAGATTTTTTCCTCTCTAGCTAGGGTTTTTTATATTTTTTATTTACAAGAAACTTTGTAATTTTATTGATTTTAAAAGTTTGATAATATCATTTTCTTCCTCAAAATACACTAAATTTACCAGATCACCGTAGTTAATAAGCAACAGTTGTATGTTACTATAGTTAGTTAATACTAAAAGGTATTCTTCGTTTTGGTAATGCAAACAAATATATTCACAAAAAATGTACTCACAAATACCGCAATTTTAAAATTTTTGTGAAATACTGGTGAATTACCATAAACTACAGTAATCTGGCCTAGATACTGTAGTTTAAAATCTTTGTCTCAATTACTCCAGAGAAGTTACAACTAGGATATCAACCCACCATGGTGCAACTATTTTTTAAAGAAGAATCTCAAGATGGTATTAAAGTCACATCTTCTCTATCTCAATAACTTGCTTTTAGTGCAGTAGAAAGAGATATCAACAGTGGATGTATAGATCTAGAAATTGGACGGCTCAAAAAAATTGGTTTATTATCTTTAGTCATTCCCCTACAATAGGGTAGTGTTGATGCTACTTGGGTAGAGGCTTTAAAAATTGTCCAGGAACTATCGCAAGCAGATTATTTAATTGGGCAATTGTATGGCAATCATCTCAATTTAACAGCCTTGGCTTATATTTCGGGAACGCCAGAACAAAAACAAAAATATTATCGAGAAACTGCTACAAGGAATTTATTTTAGGCAAATGCTATATAACACACACGACACAAAGCTAAAAATTACTCCAGACGGAGAATATTACCTGGTGAATGGTGTTACAAGCTTTGGAAGAGACGTTGCGATCCCAGATTATCGGGTTTTCTCTGCCCTGAACAATGGTGTAGAAATACCATTAATATTTGTAATCCCTAAAGACTGAGATGGCATTCTTGCTAAGCAAGACTGCGGAAAATTTAACCAGCAATGGGAAGATAATCATACTTATTTCCTCCAGTATATTCAGTGTTGAATACTACTATGTAGTGGCAATGCAATATTTATTAGTGATTCGGGAAAAAGTAGGATAAATAAATCTTTTTTAACGTTCTTATCTGCACTTTTTACTTGACTGATTCCATAATTAAAATATCCCAATTGAAAATTGTTTTATGCGATTGATAATATTTTTCTGTAATTCATTTACCAGAAAATTTCTGTATGAATCTACACTCTAATTTTCTTTATCCACGTAGTCTATACCATACACAGTTTGAACTAGAATCTTTAGCATTTAATGCTCAGCTTCAAGATTTTTCTCAAAGAGTTAACTACATTTGTAGTTTACAAACTGGTAGTAAACTTTCTTCTAAAGAGGCTCATCACCAAATTCACATCCTTTGGAAAAAGTTGAAAATGACTAGGAAACATTTGTCAAGTCACTAGTACCGCCGTGAATTCAAAATGCTTCTTACAGAAGAGGTACGCTAACAAAATAGTGCTTCCAGCAGGCTGCGCCAACAAAATTCAAATCATCATAAAACCCACCGCCAAAACAGAAAACATCACATCTATCGGACGAAGTTTTTTGATTTTGTATAAATAGACTGGGGCTGTTACAGAAATCAAAATATAGACAGTTAAAAATCCATAACTGCAAGTAGAACCCAAATAGCCCATGCAATCAAAAAGTTTTATGTGAAAAAAAGACATGACCGCAGGGATAATAAATGTCAACAACGAACACATTGTTACTGCAACATGAGGTGTTTGTTATATTAGCTGCATGAGCGTTACTGAAAGATGCATGAAATCAACCATGACGAGCCATTAAAAAAGCTACTCTAGTTACAGGATTGATGCTTCCTAAAATGCAAGCAAAGAAACCAAATAATGCACCTAAACCTACTAATTCTCCCAAAAAACCCATTCCTGTTTGTTGAGAGAGAAAACTTAAAGGTTCTTCTGTTTGAGAAATGAATACGCCAGTATTACTAAAGCCTAGAACTTCTATACAAGTACTAGAAATAAAAAATAAACCTGCAAGAATAACGCTACCCATAACTGCTTTGGGTATTCTTCCTAACACACCTACTAAAAAGGCTTAATAGTCATTGGTCATTAAGTCGGTGGGTGTTGAAAATTGTCGTTATAACAAGGCAAAAGGCAATAGGGAAGAGATTTTGGTCAATTTTACTTTTCATTACATACTTCTCTCCGAGAAGCCGCTGCGCGTCTACGGTTTTTCTTGTGCCTTCCTACTTAGTTCAGTAGTCAGTAGTTGAAGTCCTAAACTACTGAATTCCTGATTTCTTCAGTGTTTACTTAACTGTTTTTCCTCACGAAGTAGAGTAGTTTCAGTTTTTATGGTGCTATTAACAGCGGTATGTCTATGCACATTAGGTTTAATAATTAGACTGACACCAATAGCCCAAGCTAACGCAACCATCCAACCGACAAGAATATCACTCGGAAAATGAACTCCTAAATATAGGCGTGTCCAAGCAATTACCAAGAGGTATAAACTACCAACACTCAGAACCAACCACCGCCAGGGACGATGCCAAGTTAAAATAAGTAAGATTGCTATTAGGGTCATACTTGTCATGGCATGGCCGCTGGGAAAGGCATAATCAAATTCAGGTGCTTTTGATACCCACAATTGGGGACGCACTCGGTGCATAAACTCTTTAGCGGTGCGGTTAATAATCAAGTTCCCCACAGCGGTAGTGAGTATATAAACCACTGTTCTCCATCTACGTTTGCGTAACAATAGAATAGTGATCACACTCAACACAAGTAACGCAGTCCAAAATGATCCCCACTTAGTCAACACCAAAGCAATAAAATCCAGTCGGGGATTAGTTGTAGAATGAATGGCCATCAAAATAGGCACATCCCAAGGAAAACTGCCTTCATCTTGCCAAATTTTCACCGCCAGGACTTCTACAACCTGCAAAGGTAAATACACACCCATCAACATCAGCAACAAAGAACGCCAATGGTAAAACAGCAGGTTCTTAAGAAGAAGAATCGGTGACCTACGTTTCTCTTTCAATATCTTTCCTTTATTCATACCTTTATTCATAACTACAAGCCTGATTTATATCATCTGCCGTTAAATACTCTATTCAACCCTAAATCAGACATAAAACATATTAATCCATTAGCTATATCATATTTTTATCTCATATTTTTTATATATAGGACTGGATAGGGTAGTTAGAACATTAATTCATGATAAAACTCTGTCTAAAAAATGATTTCACTCCTGAATCCTGCTATAACAGCTTATTAATTTTAATTAGCAATATAATCCTACACAACTGTAGTTTGTATAGTTCCATATTCTTGATACTGTTATTCTCCTTCCTTACCACGATAAGCACGAAAAAATAAATCAATTTATAGATATTGACACTAGCGATAGATTTACTAGTAAAGTACAGTAAATCGATCAAGCATTAGTACTTTGTGTAAAATTATAAAAATAACCTTCAGCAATATCTCTAAGGAAAGTAGATTAAATAAGGTAATATATATACACCAGAAGGGTAGATGGAGAACTGGTAGATGATGCCCCCTGACCCTGGTG
>ERZ1034415.32-NODE-32-length-35583-cov-38.784621_pt1 | contig 35583 bp, 52 predicted proteins | sample MGYA00520582_ERZ1034415 | MGnify/ENA primary metagenome ERZ1034415 (study PRJEB33736, sample SAMEA104288483) | Azolla nilotica | place: Sudan | collected 1982 | study: EMG produced TPA metagenomics assembly of the PRJEB19522 data set (Is there foul play in the leaf...
TCCATAATCTGATGCTGTCTAAATCTCTACTGACTTTGAGTTTCTCTATTTCTTTGTCCAGTTCTACTACTCTATTTGTTAGCTTCTCTATACTTTTCCCCTCCTCAATCATGATTTCTACCAGTTGCTCTGTTGCAAACTGCTTCAATATCTCTCTGTCTAGTTTTGGTCGCAGGTTCTTTTTCATAACTGCTTGCTATATTCTGCCTCACCTATCACACTGGTCAATACCCCACGACCTCAATCCTTACACATCGGGCAACTATGTCCTTTTGAAGATTGCAATATTTACAATATGTTAAAATCATGAAAAATAAGGAGATAAAATAATGACATCAGGACATTTAGCAATTGTTAAAGATGGGTCAATAGAATTACTAGATCCTGTATCTGTCCCAGAAGGGCCAGAAGTATTTATTATTCCTATAATTTAATGCCAGGAAAAACAGAAGATTGGGAAAATTCCTCTTTAAATAACTTAAATCAATGTTATTCAGAAAATGAACCAGAATATACATTAGAATCAATTAAATAATATAACCCTGATTATGAAAGAAGGTAATATTATATTACCTCATATTCCCCAAGCAAATGGAGAAATAAAAACCGTCTAGCTCGAATTTTCAGATAATTGCCAAAATACCAGGACTTCTCTGTATGTGGAATTAGTACACAATTAAAACAACATATTTCTGATTTTGATGAAATGGTTTCACCTAGTGATTATGATTTTCAATCTATTGGTTTAGTTAGTCCATCTGTAATTAGACTGGGTTTCTTAACAGTTATTGCCCCTAACAATATAATTGGCTCAATTGCGACAGAAAGACACAAACAATTATTACATAATCTGAGTCAATATTTAATTCAATCAAGATAGGAACCAAGAAAAATCATATCACCTTGCCTGAAAAATATTCTGCACCATCTTTTTATCAGACCTAGCAGCAGCATTATCCAACTCTGCAGCTTCACCATCACTCAAAAACCAACCCAATGCACCAATATTCTCTTGTGCTTGTTCCAAACTTTTGGCACCAGGAATAGGAACTGTCCCTTTACAAATACACCAGTTAATAGCAACTTGAGACATAGTTTTGTTTCTTGTATTTGCTATTTCTCGTAAAGTCCCTAAAATACCTTGAATTCCTGGTAATATTTGCCTAAATAATATTCCTCTCACACCTTTAGGGAACTTGCCATTTTCGGAAAACTTACCTGTTAATAAACCCAAAGCTAAAGGACTATAAGCAATTAATTTTATTCCTAAATCATCACATAAATCCTTTACACCTAATTCCGTCACTGGATAGGTAGATAGTAATGAATACTGCACTTGCAAAGTTTGAATCGGTATTCCTCTTTCCTGAAATCTTTTATGTACCCATAAAAGTCGTTTTGTACCGTAATTAGATAATCCTACACCTTTAACTAATCCTTGTTCATATAAATCAGCTAAACCATCTAATAATCCTACTTCTTGCCAAGGTGCATAATTAGCTGTAGACCAGTGCATCTGAACTAAATCAACGTTTTTTCCTAATCTCTTCGCAGAAGCATGACAAGCAGAAATAATTGATTTTCTTGTCCATCTCCAAGGGTAAGCTGCTAACTTTGTAGCAATACAAATATGTTCTTTATTTAATCCTTGATATTCTCTAGCAAAGTTTCCTAAAAGTGACTCACTGCGTCCGTTTAATCTACCTGTACCATAGGAATCTCCTGTATCAAACAGGGTGACACCATTACTCACACAGAGGTTAAATACCTGTTGCAGTTGGTCATCGATGCTTTCATTGTATCCCCAAAGCAGTTGGTTTCCCCAAGCCCAAGTTCCACATCCCATTGTGGGTAAAGATACTGATTGACTGGTTTGCATATTGCTTTGCTAGAAAAAGTAAGTATGTTAGCAGTTTAGTATAGTTGGGCAGTTGAGCGATCGCGCAAAATAAAAAAGTTCCATGAAATACTGGTAACTTTAATGACACTGATGACTATTTAAATCTGAAAGACTTTATTGGTGCCAATACTTAGCTAGATGAGAAAACTAAGCTGACTCTCTGGCATTAACAATATACAAGTTCTTACCAAGTTTGGGGAATAAAACAAAGGGTTTGGGGAATAAAACAAAGGGTGTTTCCCATGCTGGTTGTTGTAAGTCAGGAGGTAGGAAGGTGAAGATGTCTTGGAAATTAACAGTAATCTTTTGAGATGTCTTGGAAATTAACAGTAATCTTTTGAGTAGCACCATTAACTAAGAAAGAAGTTACGTTTTTCTTTCCATCCTTATATTGGTCGTAAAGAGAATCAAGAACTTTCTTACGGAATTCCTTCACTGGAGAAACATAGATAAAATAGCCTTGTGTATCCAGTTCTTTAGCTTTCGCTGATGCTTTAGTTTCATCTGTAAAGAAAGCAATTTTTTGCAGTTAATGACATAATTTAGAGATGCTGATTTTAGGGATATAAAAACAACCTAGATCCAGTTTTCGTTAGTGAATACTCAAATCATTTTGAGCATTCCTTTCTAAGTATTTATTCACAATAATATTTCTGCTTTTAGTAACCTGAATCGTTAATTTAGATCAGTAAAAATCAGAAATATGTATTCTTACATAGCTTATACTTATCTAATAAGTGAAATAAATAAGTGAAATATATTAATTAGACTGACTGAGGTTAACAGTCATCCGATTTAGAATTTTAGATTTTGAATTTGAGATTGATTACACGGATAAAGCCGGAGGCTTGTAGCATCAAGGAATTATCGGTCAAAGTCACCTATTCCCTGCCTATCATGAATACTGAAGCTTTACCTCTGAACGTTTATATCTAAGGTTAAGGATTTCCCATTTTGGGTTTACACGGCCATTCTGGTGCGGGTCGCAGTCTTTCTGTTTTCAGAAAATCATTTATAGCGACGGTTTCAAACCTTTGCCCCAGATTTGCGCGGATACGGCAAAAGTCGCTGTAATGGCAATTTTTAATATGCAAGACCATTTGGAGGACTCAGAAGCTCTCCTAGACCGTTTTGAGATTGAAAAGTGTCTGGTATTGGGATGGTCACTAGGTGGAATTTTGGCTATGGAATTGGTATGGAATTGGCATTGCCCTTACCACAGCGAGTTACTGGGTTGATATTGGTGGTAACTTCAGCTAGACCTTGGGGTAATCATCCTCCTATTTCTTGGCAGGATAATGTTTATACTTATGTGGCGGCGCTATTAAACTATATCAAACCTAGTTGGTCTTGGAATATTGAAACTTTTCGCAAGTGATCGCTCTTTCGCTATCTCATTCAATAACATACACCCACAGCTTACGGTTACATTGCCAGGGAAGCTATACCAGCTTATTTACAAACTTCTCCATACTCTACTCACGCCCTCTATAGCGCCATCAAAGCAGGGTACAACTGACTTCCTGACCTAGAAAAATACAATGTCCTAGTTTGGTGCTTGCTGGTTCTCAAGACCGCCATATTACTGCGGATTCTAGCTTGGAGACAAGACGAAATCTCAAGAATTCTCAGTGGCAATGTTACCCCAATACTGCCCATCTTTTTCCCTGGGAAATACCTCAACAGTTGCTCTTCGATATTGACCAATGGTTAGAAACACACTCAATAATTACTAATTCGTAATTCGTAATTAAGAGGGTACAAACCCCCACTAATTGCAATTACGAATTATTCTGACATCTAGTTTCAATCTTTCTCAACACCTGTATGCACAGTTTTCACCCATTTTAGACGTTTGGGACGTACTGACATCCGGGCGGTAGTGCTACTCATAACTACCAACCAATGCAACATATAAATACTGCCGCGAATGGTTTGTAGAAGTAACACAAAATAGTTAGATGTTTTCTGATCTTGGTGTGTCCGCCTTAAACCAGCAAACATCCCCACAAAAGACATCGTAACTGACAGACCAGTTACAGAAGCTAATACTGGTGGACGATGGCGAATTACAGACATTAATAAATCTGGTATTGCTGCTGTCGGTAGGATATACATAATCAGCAGAAAAATCAGCAAATCCAAGGTTTTCCGCGTCCCCATGCGGTTTTGAAGGATCAGATCCCAGTAATCTAAATAACGCTGATAACCACCTTCAGCCCAACGGTTACGTTGATGCCAAAGAGCGATCGCATTTGTGACTCCTTCTTCTTGCACTGGGGGATAGAACATACATTCAATATCCCATTTATCCAGATTCAGGCGAATTGTCAAATCCAAATCATCGGTGATGGTTTCCTCATTCCAGCCACCGCAGCCATCCAAAGCTTGACGACGGACAAATTGACCATTACCCCGCAGTTCACCAAGACCACCAATAGTAGTCCGTTGTTGTTGAAACCAAGTATCAACAGCCATTTCTGCCATTTGTCCCTTAGTCCAAAAATTCTCCTTAGCGTTGGTGATCGCTTTTCGCACCTGCACCGCCCCCACCTGTTCTTTTTGGAACAAAGGCACTACCTGTAATAGTAAATCTGGGTTAACTTGGGCATCAGCATCAAATACCACAATAATATCTCCCTTTGTCATTGGTAGGACTTGATTCAAAGCTCCTGACTTACCACCAGTATCCTCAGCGGAACGTCTGAGTACCTTGAGTTGCTTGTATTCCTGCTTCAGTTCTGCCAATAAATGCGGCGTATTATCCGTACTATTATCGTCAATAATCCAGACTTCATATTCGCCATTGGCATATTCAAGACTACAAAGACTCTTGACTAATCTACCAATAACTGCTTCTTCATTTTTTGCGGCCACCAACAAAGATACAGAAGGCAAATCTCCATGTATTTCTTTGTGATGGTGGCGGGGTCTGGCAAAAATAATACCCAAGGCGTGAATACCAAGGATAGTTGTCAGTCCGAGAATGAAAATATAACCCCAGGAAACTAAATGCAAAGCGATCGTCCCACTCCAGACAATAGTCAAGACCAGGGCGGCTTTGGGTCTACGTCGTTTAAACCGGTGTGAAAGTAAATACACAGCATTCGCCTCTTCCACTGACTCTTGTTGTGCTGATAGGTCAGACACTAGGGAGTTAAGAGGAGCAGAGGTTCCGTTATCAGAGTCGTTTTCCGGCCAGGAATTCGCTGGCATAGTTAATTTAAGTAAAAACCAGTATCTGTTTAAAGTTTACAATTCCCCTGTGAAAGTTAGCAAAATTCTAGAATTTTGCTAACTTTCACAACCGCTTTTCTTGACCTTGGGGAGCATCGCAAAACGTAAGAATTCACGAGTCAGGAGTCAGGAGTCAGAATGTTTGAGAAATTGGTTAATTATCAAATATGTCTTTTTGGCGTTAGCCTGAAAAATCTGACTCGTGATGGGTGAATGCTTACCCCAAAACTTACCTGAACTTATAACGAATAACGATCTGTATAATACTCAGTATTTTTCATAAATTACAAATATTTTTTTTAGTCTGTGTGAATACACATAGTTGTGGGAATACTATTGATGAAAACTCAATATCCCCGGTTATTAGCCAACTTGAGGAATCTTAAACGATGTCTATCGACCAACTCCAGCCTGTAAGCCAGCAACAAGCTACGGTATATCTACCGTACATCCAGCAAAGCAAACGGAATTTCTTACCCTATGCCATCAGTCTTTATCAAAAAGGCTTTGTGGAAGGACACCGCAAAATAGAACGCAGTAAAAATATTCCTTTTATTGCTACCTGGAACGTTGCCACCCTTCCCTCAGACCTGACCCGCTGCCGAATCCAGTTTAATGGCAATGCTGAATTAAGTTATGAGGTCAGGATGGCCAGTTTTGAGTTTATTAATTTTTTAATTGAACTAATGGAAAATTATAAGCGCCAAAAACTTAGTGATTTTTCCACAACTTTTTACCGCAAACTACTGAGTATAGAAGATTGAATCAGAAGGCAGAAGGAGCAGGGGGCAGGGTCAGTAATATATCCCCCCCAGTCCCTAGTCCCCAATCCCCAATCCCCACAGAAGCGATTTCTGCTGCTTCAGCTAAAATTAGGAAACACCTAGCTGGGTTCAACAGACTTTTGAAATTAGGAGTGCATGGCGTGCCAACATCTTTTAAATATTTGCTGATTGGATCAATAGAGACTTACAGTGGTAAATCCGCAACAGTTCTAGGTTTGTCTCATCAGCTAAAGCAGAAAGGACTGGATATAGCCTACGGTAAACCACTGGGAACTTGTTTGCACAATGCTGATGGGACTGTAGTCGAAGAAGATGTCCAGTTCATTACTCAAAACCTAAAACTGTCGGAAAACCACGTGGCACCGACTTTGTTGGCGTTGGATGAGGTCAGAGTCCAAAAACGGTTGCGAGGAGAAGATCAAACTAATTATCAGCAGTCACTAATACAGCATTATTTACAAATACCAAGAGGTGATTTGATGCTGTTAGAGGGGGCCGGTAATTTAGCAGAAGGTAATTTGTTTGGCTTGTCTTTGCTGCAAGTTGCTCAAGTCTTAGATACAGCTGTGCTGTTGGTACATCGCTATCAGTCATTACTCTCAGTTGAGGTGCTGTTATCTGCAAAAAAACAGATAGACGATGGCTGTGGGAGGCAACGCCAACGCTTGATTGGTGTTGTGATCAATGAAGTTCCCGCCGAACAATTAGAAGCTGGTAATAGTCTATTACGTCCATTTTTGGAACAACAGGGTATTCCTGTACTAGCAATGCTACCTAAAAGTGACTTACTCCGCAGCGTTAGTGTGGAAGAACTGGTAAAACAGTTAGGTGCAGAAGTTTTGTGTAGGAGTGATCGCTTAGATTTATTGGTGGAAAGTCTAGCTATTGGGGCGATGAATGTAAATGCGGCGGTCAAATATTTCCGCAAACGCCGCAATAAGGCAGTAGTTACAGGAGGCGATCGCGTAGAAATTCAGCAAGCAGCTTTAGAAACCTCTACCCAGTGCCTGATCCTGACCGGACAATTACCACCTCCTGCCTTTATTCTCAATCGTGCTGAAGAATTAGAAATCCCGATTTTGTCTGTTGACCTCGACACCTTGACCACCGTAGAGATTGTTCATCGCACTTTCGGACAAGTCCGTGTCCACGAACCTCTAAAAGTAGAGTGCATCCGCCAATTAATGTCCGAATATTTTGACATTAACCGTTTGTTATCTCAACTAGGATTAAACCCAGCAGCAGCTGTATCTTAGTATTATTACTGACCCAAATTACCAGTTAATCGCCAGCATAAATTCTACATCTGAGTTGATTTGTGAGATTATATGCACAATCAACTTAAGTTACTTACAAATAATTGTTCAACATTTATACTAAGGACTTGGTGAAACGTTTCCATCAATAAACTTTTTGTTACTTAACGTTTCAATCTAGAAAACATAGCAATATGTAACTCTAGTTGGCTTCTCAACTACACGCTGTTTGATAGAATATCTAGGTCGTTTAATCTGATCACCTCCATCTTTGAGCCAGTCAATAGACCTCATCAACCTTGATATATTAGCGCAAGAACTGGCAACAATCCAGCAAACAGGTTCTAAACGAATTGCCTTGTTGGGTTCGCGTCACGTGCCAATTACTCATCAAAATCTAATTGAAATGATGACTTATGCCCTAGTTTTATCGGGCAATCGTGTCATCACTTCTGGTGCTACAGGTACTAATTCAGCTGCTATCAGGGGAGCCACACGGGCTGACCCAAATTTGCTGACAGTAATATTACCTCAGAGCTTGGAATGCCAGCCATCTGAATCACGCCAGCAGCTAGAGCAGGTCATGCATCTAGTCGAAAATCCCAGTAATGATAATCTGTCTTTAGCTGAGGCTAGCTACCTGTGCAATAAGGAGATTGTTTCCCGTTGTCAGCAACTTATCTGCTTTGCTTTTCACGATAGCCGCACCCTGCTGCAAACTTGTGGCGACGCAGAAGAACAAAGAAAAGTGGTGACACTGTTCTACTTTGACTAAAGTAGAACAGTGTCACCACATAGCTAATGATAGAGATGGGAAATTACCATTGGGTATTGGGTAATGATTTTTCTAAATTACTCAGTACCCCTTCACAGCTAGAAATATTTGACTATATTTTTAGTAACTATAAACGCTTCCAAAATTCAACATTTCATATCTAAAATTTCTATGGCTTCTACTTTTTCTTTTGACATTGTGAGCGACTTTGACCACCAAGAATTAGTTAATGCTATTGATCAAGTAGTACGAGACATCAAAAGCCGTTACGATCTCAAAGATACACAAACTACTGTCGAATTAGGCGAAAAAACTATTACTATCAGCACCGATAGTGATATGACCTTACAGGCTGTACACAGTATACTGCGAGAAAAAGTAGCCAAACGTAACCTCTCCCAAAAAATCTTTGATTTTGGCAAAGTTGAATCTGCCAGCGGCAACCGCGTCCGTCAAGAAATTACCCTCAAAAAAGGCATCAGCCAAGAAATTGCCAAACAAATTTCTAAATTAATTCGTGAGGAATTCAAAAAGGTGCAAGCTTCAATTCAAGGTGATGCTGTGCGGGTAACTGCCAAAGCTAAAGATGATCTACAAACTGTGATTCAGCGGCTGAAGCAAGAAGATTTTCCTGTCGCTTTACAGTTTACAAACTATCGTTAGAGACTGGACTGGCGACTGGGGAGGACAATATAGTTCTTGAGCATGGTCAGTTATCAGGATATCTGGTGAAGTTTAGAGTGAATAGCCTCTCTATTTTCCCTCAAACTCACAATTTTTACCTTGACATACCACTAGTTCAGTGAAGATCGCATAGCTAACATCCAAGGCTTCGGCAATATGTTACACCAAGGCGGGAAAAAGTCATCTCCAGTCACTGTGGCTGTTCCTGCTACCAATTTTTTCAGTGTTAATTCAGCCCGTTAGTGTTCTCTTAGTTCTTACTGTAATTTTTGGTGGGTGGTAGCTTCCTGAAGAGCGATCGCCAATTGTATTGTTAACAGTTGCAATAGTTCAATTTCTGATTCTTATGAGTAAGGAGGATGCTGGCTTTGGGTGACGTTGAGAAAGCTCCACAGTTCATCACTACACAGAAGCGGCATCAAAATCTTGGCACGGATCTGGAGGCTAATCAACATATCGCAGTGACAGTCTGACATTTCAGTTGTGTAAATATCTGATACAACACGAATCTTTCCTTGGCAATACATCTGAACTAGCTGTTGCCGAAAACATTGGTCTTGAATTTGTTGTCCTAGCAGAGACAGAGCGGAGTTTGTGGACTCAGCTACAGTGATTACTTTCCCATTAGCATCTAATTGCCAAATAGTGACGCGATCACAATTCAACAATGGGCGTATCTCTTCCACAGTCGTGTCTAGAATCGTTTGCAAACTCAAGGATGATCGAATTTAGATAGTAACTACTCAATACCTTTGCCAAAAAAAGAGTATGAAGAGAGGGCTGGCTCTGGCATTGTTGATCTTAAGGCTTACTTTCGTGCGTGGTTTTCGATATGTTTGTGAAATGTTAAAAATTCTTCCGGAATAACCAGAGCCTATTTTATTAGGCCAGATTTTTGCCAAGCTTACCTCTCTTGTTGGTATTCACAATGTTTCTACATCCGTTGAACCCTCGTAAATTCGCGAAGGTATTGAGCGAATAACCGGGAAAAGTTTGTATACTCTGATTTGTTAATCTTTAGTTCTGGCCTGCTAGATTGACCAAATTTCTTCATCATCATCTAATAAATTTTGTGCTGCTTCTAACATAGATGTGGCAAGGTCTTTTAAGTCTTCCCGATTATTTAAATAGGTTTTTAAGGCTTCCATGGGGTCAATACTGCTGCTGGCACTTAATTCCGGAATGCGTGGTTTAGCCAACTGACTAACTAATTCTGGTTGAATAGTATATGTATGCGCTGCACTTAAAGCACTATGGACAGAGGAATTGTCAATTAAATTTAACTGTTCCGATCCCAGTTTGTAAATCAGTCTAACTACGGTATCTTGCAGATCGTGTTTTGCAATCACCTTAAATAATACTGCTTGAGGATCATTACTCTTAGATAAATCTACCTCAATAGTGCGAAAAATCCGAACAGGTAACGAGCAAAATTCCCACTCTACACTTCCCCGTTCTAATTCCACAATTACATAACCCTTATCTTCTGTCTCTTCACTAAAATCCACCCGTTCAATACTACCCGGATAAATCACCGGCGGGTCATTCGATTTATTTAAATTCTGGTGTCGGTGAACATGACCCAAAGCTACATAATCAAAACAAGGGCGTGTCAGCAAAGATAGAGGTAAAGTAAAACCCTTACCCACAGCCAACAAACGTTCCGCACCTAAAGTTGCATTATCGGCCATCAAATGCCCCAACAGTACCGTAGGTACATTTGGGTCAAGTCTGCGAATCTCCCCTTCTAAAACCACTTGTAACCGTTCCATTAACATTTGATTAACATCAGCCATAGATAGACCCGTAGTTTCCTTGCGAGTCATCAAAGCAGAACGAGTTAACCAAGGAAGTGTAATTACTTGCACCATTCCGCTACGGGTTTGGATGTGGTGAGTTGTCAACTTATCACCGACCACAAACCCTGGTACACACAAAGTCCGGTAAATATTTAAACTTGCACCTCCCACACCTTGGGAATGTAAGTCATGATTACCAACCAGCAGCACCGTCGGAATATCAGCATCTACCAAACGGCGAAATTGACTAGCAAAAGCCTCTTGCACATAAGGTGGTGGTGTAGCATCAGGAAAAGCATCACCGCCAAATATCACCATATCCACATTATCTGTTAAAGCTCGGTCAATACACAAAGATAAAGTATTAACAAAATCTTCTAATCGGGTATTCAAACCCGTCACCGGATTGATGCGTCCGTGGGAAAAACCGCTTCCTATATGGATATCTGAAAGGTGGAGAATTTTAATCATAATTAGTCAGTGGTTATTAGCGATTAGTTATTAGTCATTAGACCTCTTACATAATTAATTTTATGTTAAAATAGGGGTTATCTTTGTTTTAGCCAAAAGTTAGAGTTACACAGTTATGTTTGAATTAGCGAGCGCAAAGAACACTAAAAGTACATAAAATCTAAGACTCTCTATCATACCAGAGACACAATTTTGCAAGAGGTCTATTGGTTTAGAATTAACCACAATTTTCAATCACCCGGTTTCGTTACAATTACGGACATATTTAATCATACATCTTTACTATGTTACAGCCAGGAAAGCCTTTAAAACAAGGTCCGCAATATGTAATAGAAGAAGAAATTGGTCCTGGGGGTTTTGGTGTTAACTATAAAGCAAAACATAAAGATTAGAATTTTACCCTTGTGATTAAAGTCGTAATGTAACAGTAATACCCAATTAATATAAGGCTGCATAGAATAGAATTTCAATAAAAATTGACCGCAGATGAACGCAGATCAACACAGATAAAGATGGACAATCAAAATTCAAAACATGATACTTTCAAACAACATCCTGTCAATCCTCAAATCCTGGACATCCTGATTCCGACAAAATACATAGATTAAGGTGCATTACGCTGTCGCTAACACACCCTACTCTGATTTAATGACCAATAACTAAATGTGAATTCCACACTCAGTTTTAGCAGTTCCCCTCCAACGTCCAGCGCGTTCGTCTTCACCATCAGCTACTTTGGTGGTAATGGGTTCATCGCCAATACTAGGATAACCTTGGTCATGGAGAGGATTGTAAATTACTCCATGTTCAGCTACATAAGCCCAGCTATCCTTGCGTGTCGAAGCAGCTATGGGATTTACTTTCAATCTTCCGAGATTATCTAATTCAAATATAGGCATATTCGCACGGGTAACAGCTTGGTCACGGCGACGGCCTGTAATCCAAGCTGTGGTGTTGAGTTCTTGTAGACCCCGTAGCAGTGGTTCAATTTTTGTAACTTGGTGGAATTCTGTAATATCTTTATCCCAAAGTGCTTCGCCATACTTAGCGGCAAAGGCTTCGCGGGAGTCTAAATCGGGAGTTTTATAAGTTTGCAAATCTAGGTTATAGATTTCTTTAGCTTTAGCAACAAGTTCCAAGGTTTGGGGAAAGTGATATAAGGTATCGAGAAAGATTACAGGAACTGGATGTTTCAGTTCAGTATAGAGAATGTGAGTAATGACCAAGTCATCGACGTTAAAGGCGCTGGTTTGTACCAGTCCTGTGGGGACGTTTTCAATAGACCAAGCTAGTATTTTTTTGGGTGTTGCGGTTTCAAATTGTTGATTTAAGCGATCTAAGTCAAAAGCTATGGAAACTGTCATGATGATTCCCTAGAAAAGATATTTTTACCTTAATTAAGCTTTATTTTACCCTATAAAGGCACGTATCCCTGTCGATAATAGGGTATTTATTCTGTACGGATATCATAATTATTTGAAATAAAGCTGCATAGAATCGGATATAAAAAATAATTAGGGTTTGCTGAAAAAGTCTTTTCGTAAGGGCTAGGAGTCAGGAGTCAGGAGGGAGAATTAGAAGGGGGTAAGAATAGTCTCTCTCGAATCTGGGAAAGTGATTGGCTTCCCTAGTGGCGCAGGCAATCGGTTTTTGATGGTTTCAAGGCTTATTTCTTGCACCTTATTGACCTTTTTAACCCCTTAAACTCCTGATTTATAAGGTTTTTCTGTTTATAGAGCTTAATGCCACGCTACGCTATCAGCAAGCCCTGATTACTCGTATACATATACAGATAAATGCGTTTAACATAATAGAAATGATAGAAATTATAACAAATCAACCAATATTAGTACAATTATGAATACTAAGTGCTGATACGGTTTTAATTTCATGAATAAAAAATGAATATATACTAAGTTCTCTTAAGTAACTTTAAGTTTTACTTTATTTTGCATAGACTTTATATATTCCTTTATACAAATCCTGTTAATCTTAACCTAAGCCTTAACATAATAAGGATTTTACTGAGAAATGAATAATACAAAATTACCAAATAGCTTGGGTCAATCTATAGTCATGGGTTTTTTAATCGTTTTGATCAGTGCAGGGATCATCACAGTCATGAGCGTTTTTTAGTAAAAAAACACGATCTACAAGTAGAAGGCAAAAGGCTCAAAGGCAAACAATTAGGTAATAGGAGCGTGGGTAGATGGAGAAAATAACCTATTTATTGCCTATTGCCTTTTCCTAGTGATAACTGATAAACTGTTAACTGTTAACGGAAACTCCCACGGGACAAGCCACATTAGTACCACCTAAACCACAATATCCACCGGGATTTTTGGCTAAATATTGCTGATGGTAGTCTTCAGCATAGTAAAATTCAGGTGTATCTAAAATCTCCGTGGTAATTTTGCCATAACCAGCACCATTAAGTGCTTGTTGATAAGCGTCCCGTGATGCTTCTGCTTTTTGCTTTTGAGTTTGGGAATAAACGTAAATACCCGAACGGTATTGAGTACCACTGTCATTACCTTGACGCATACCTTGGGTGGGATTATGACTTTCCCAGAAAACTTTTAACAGTTGGGAATAACTAATTACTTTAGGGTCAAAAACTACAAGCACTGCTTCATTATGACCAGTTAAACCTGTGCATACTTCTCTGTAGGTTGGGTTGGGTGTGTAGCCAGCAGCATAACCAACCGCAGTGCTGTAAACTCCTGGTTGTTGCCAGAATTTACGTTCTGCACCCCAAAAACAGCCTAAACCAAACATTGCTGTTTCCATCCCTTCCGGAAAAGGCGGTTTGAGAGGATTGCTGTTAACATAGTGTTTTGCCGGTACTGCCATCTTGTCTGTGCGTCCTGGTAAGGCTTGTTCAGGTGAAATCATAGCCAGTTTTTTACCTAATCCGAATATTCCCATTGATCTTGATGAATGTTATGAATGATTGCGTTTCTTTTTTATTTTAGAACTTTATTGAGTTGCGCTAAAAATCCTACCGCACTAAGGCTGATGGGTGATAGTAATAACTACATAAGGCATATGTCTGAATATATACAGGAGATTATCCTCCTCCGACAATAGTAACTACTTCCAAGCAATCACCATTTTCGATTTTAGTTCCTGACCAAAATTGACGGTGTAAAATTTCACCATTATATTCCACCGCCACCAAATGAGGATTAAAACCCAACTGCTGAAGTAATTGAGGTAAAGACGTTTGGGATACACAACTCTGTATTTCCCCATTGACTTGTAAACTAATTTGAGAATTCATAATAAATCAATTCAAAATTCAAAAGTTGATTAATTTTTCCTATCTTCCCAGTCCTCAGTCCCCAGTCCCCTACCTACTTCCGATAAAGCTGAGAAATAAAATACTGTGTGACTAATGTAGGTTGTTCAGCTTGCATGAGCGATCGTACTACAGCTACTCTTTGACCTCCAGCATCAATCACATCATTAATATTACTCGCATCGATTCCCCCAATTGCAAACCAAGGAATTGGACAATTTTTGGACGCATACCTGACATATTCCAAACCTGCTGCGGCTTTACCTGCTTTAGTTGGTGTTTCATAAACTGGACCCACACCAATATAATCTGCACCTTCCGCAATTGCCCCTTGCATTTCTTGGGGATTTGTGGTAGATAGCCCGATTAACCGTTGTGAACCCAATAATTGCCTAGCAACTGCGATCGGCATATCTTGTTGTCCTAAATGCACTCCATCTGCACCCACAGCCAGCGCCAAATCTACCCTGTCATTGATGATAAACAAAGCACCATAATCGTGACATAATTGCTGGAGTTTCCTGGCTCTTTCCAGATGAATCAGATCATCAGATGTCTTTTCACGATACTGTAGCAGCATTAGTCCGCCTTTGAGAGCTGCTTCCACAGTCTCCAAACAATTATCTACTGGCGATGTTACCAAATATAGACGCGATTGCCCCAGTAATTGATGACGTTGATAACCCATCAAAGTGCTTTCTAGAGTATAAACCTGATAACGCATCTGCTTAAAAGCACTCCCCATATTTGGGTCATACAGTTTGCCATATTCCTCCAAAACCCTCAGTGCTTCTTGGACACGACAAAAATTAGCTTGTAACAAAGATGTGATATCAGCCCGTTGTTCCTCTTGAGGATGAGTTAAATCCGTACCAGGATCACCAAGTGTATCTCGTGCGGCCCTCATTTGTGCCGTATGCCACCGACCAACCTCTTGACGTAAGTCCTTACAAGCTTCAGCTAACGAGGCATCATTTAATCCAAAGCGACACCATTCTTCAATAATACGCAACCCTTCACGAGCGCGATCCAAATTAGCATCCAGAATGCGGTATACCACTTGTTGTGTTTCTTGTCCTTGATGATGGGCTGTAACCATTAAAACAACCCCATTATGAGTTTAATTAAAATTGACATATAGCAATCCGATTTAATTTGTTATTTTACTTATGTTGTCTGGATATTAGCCATTGGGCATTGGAAATTGAGTTTATTCACGTTACATTGAGGATTGCTACACTTAAAATTTACTAATTTATTTGTAGAAAAATAGCCACTTGGTCGGCTTTACTGGTAATATAATTGACATATTCAGGTCTGGAAGTCTGAGAACATTACTGATTAGTGTGTTACCGGAGTTGTATATAGTTTATGCCTCTTCTTAATTTTATTCCTAGCCGTAAAGCAGAGATGCTGTTTCAAAAACTCATTTTCTCAGAATTTAACAGACTTTCAGTTACACCTTTCCCAATTGTATGTTGGACCTTGGGTTTGGCGGTAGTAATTCCAGCCTTATGGAGTAACAACATTAGCAGTGCAATCGCTAAAATTCCCACAACATCAACAAAAGTAGTCCAGAGTGAGAGAAAAATTTCTCAGGTTAACATCCTCTTTGTCAACCCAAGTATCGACAATAACTAAGAAAGTAACGCTAGTGAAATCGCTCCCTTAAAGACAATTACCAAAGCCTTGCAACTAGCACAACCAAATACTCTCATTATCCTTGCTCCAGGTACATAGAGCCCTAAAACAGGTAAAGTATTCCCCATCATCCTCAAACAGAATGTAGCTGTTCAAGGAGATATTCGCAACCAAGGCAGAACCGTCAAAATTATCGGTAGTGGTGAATACCTCAGTCGCAGCTTTGTCCGTCAAAACGTCGCTATTGCCGGTGGTAACCTAGCCAGTTTAAGCGGAGTCACAGTCACCAACAACACCAACAGCCGTGGTTATGGTTTATGGATCGAATCGGCTAATCTCTTGATTCAGGAAAATACATTTACTGGCAATACCCAAGATGGCATTTCTACCATTGGTAGAAATGCCACTCCTATCAATTAGCAAAAATTATTTTTATCAAAATGGTGCCAATGGCATTACCGTTTCTGCTGATTCCCGTCCTGAAGTTTGGGAAAATGTCTTTCAAAACAAAGGTTTTGCGATTAACGTCGCTCAAAATGCTTCTACTATACTTCTACTATAATTGTTGGTAATCAAATTTCCAACAACAGATCGGGAATTGTGGTTCAAGCAAATACCAGCCCGATTTTACGAAAAAATATCATTCAAAGCAGTAAAGAGGATGACTTGGTCAATGATAACCAAGTTATACCATATTTAGGCAATTCCAGTGAGCCAGGTGGCAACCAATTTAGGAATAATACCCGCTATGATATTAACGCCAAAGCTGCCAAGCAGGTAATTTTCGCTGGTGGAAATAACATATCTAATCTAAAAATTGCATCATTGGCAATGTAGATATTAACGCTACAAAAGCAACAATTTTTAGAAATTCTGCAACTAATTCTGTCTCTGGACAGCAAATATCCATAGGAGGAGAGATAGTTTTTGCAGAACCCAATATCCCCAGAGCTTTCAAAAATAATCCCACCCCTAAAATAGCCCCAACTAATCTACAAAATTCTGTTCCAAAAACTAATTCTCAAAGCAATACACCGCTATTAAATTATGTGTGAGTTGAACCCAGAGTTATTGAACAGGGTCTAATTGAATCAGAAGTAATGGAATCAGGAATAATTGAATTTATTGCTCCTCAAGCATCCAATTCCACAACAACCAACAACGGGAAACAGTGCTTTCTGTAGTCCCTGATGCTTTTGCTAAAGTCTCACAAGGTCGCACAGTCATGCAAGTACAAGTTTTTAGCACTCAAAATAAAGCTAGCGACATGGTTCAAATTCTCAATAGCAGGGGTTTGAGAGCCATCATCGAGCTATTGAATTAATTTGTAATTGGATTAGGACGAAGAAAGGGGTGTAAGGGTGTGGGGGTGTAGGGGAGGAAAATAAATTCATACTGCTGCCTTTTGCCTCCTCTCTCCCATCACACAGCAAATTCAGCTTCTTCAGCAGTCATGGCTTTTAGTTTGGATGTGAATGACTCAGTGTGATCGCTCCTGTGAGGAGTGAACTGGCCAATTGGCGGATTATTAGCATTTCCTAGCAGCAGTTTTGGTATTTGAGCAGGAACCAGGCTTTTTTGAGCAATCAGCTTTTGACTGACGGTTGCTGCTAACTGTCGCTTGCTAACATCTGTTACCACTTTAAATGAAGGAGATGTTAAAACACGGCCGTCCGGTTCTCCATTGGCCAGAGTTCGGGATGCAATGTGACTCTCTCGGTAATTATTACCTCCTTGAGCAGGCAGTAATTGAAGATTTTTCGGTTGCTCAATTGGCTGCGCTTGCGGTATTGGTGGTAAAACAGGGGGAGATATTTTGGTTAAATTGGCTGGAAACTTACTGCAAATTAGGCGTTCAAATTCCATGTTGAAATGATAAATCACCTCACCTCGCCGTAGCCAAAAGTTTAATATTTGTTGTACTGATATCGCTTTATAGCGTCCTTGATACAGTGCCTCAATAACTGCTAGATTTAGCCAATTAATTGGGTAATCATATCGCCAACGGTTAATTAACTCACTGGCACTGTACCCATTGAGGTCAAAACTATAGTGGACTAATAAGTTGACGGCCAATTGGGCGGAGGTATCTGGGGGTGTTGTTAGCATGGGGCTTTTAGTTCCAGGCAATAGGTATAAATGTGTCACCCATCGCATCTAGCCTAACGTCTTTTTAGCTACATGAATGTTTGTTCAGAAGCTGCAAATTTTATAGGTAGTGTTTTTTATTCTACTTGTCAATCGCTAATATGCAAAATAATATGGTATAACTTAAGCACTTGACAAATGTACTTTTGTATGGAATTTAAGGTAAACCAAGAGAGCAGGGCCGTAGGAGAAAATAACCACTGATAACTGTTAACTGATAACTATGTTCATGGGTTTGACCCGCTGGAGAGCGACTACTGCCTGATAAATCATAGCTGCAAGCTAGCCGCGTGTGAAATCTCGTTTTGGTGCAAGTAGTTTGGAGTCTGGATAATTAATGATCATTTTATATTGTGTGGCAGTAGTGATTGCTGTGCGAGCATATTCAGGAATAGACTTTCTATTACTATAGATATTTAATAAGTCGGTGCTAGCTGTTGGTAATCCCAGTCCGTTGACAAGAGAAACTATGACCTGTAGGCCTTCTTCTGATGAAGAAGAAGTGTGCGATCACTAAGAGCGCCCACAAAACCCCCAATAGCAGACTGTTGAATCGCCTTAGCAGCCCAAAAATTTGACGGTACATCAGTAAATTCTGTGGCTTGACATTTGGACACAGGGTTAAAAGCAGCAGCTATGAAAGCTGCATATTGAGCGCGAGTCATAGGTTTATCTGGTTGGTAACTATCATCAGCAAAACCTTGAGTTAAATTCATGCTTACCAAAGCCCGAATAAAAGGTTCTGCCCAATGTCCCACTAAATCAGAAAATGAGGGAATATCTGTATCTGGTTTCACCATATAAGCAGAAGGTGTGGCTTCTATTTCACCTTTAGCCACCAATGCCTGATAAACTAAAGCAGCTACCTCCGCTATTTCACCTTTAGCCACCAATGCCTGATAAACTAAAGCAGCTACCTCCGCACGGGTGATTTCTCGTAATGGTTATAAAAGTTCTAATTGTGGATAATTAACCACCAGCAGCTTTTGGGTAGCAATTGTGACTGCATTGCTAGGATAACTGGGAATTTGCGCCCGGTCTTAGTACACTCTTAACCCATTGGGATTACTGCCAGAACATTTCAAACCATTGACAATATATACTATGGCCTGAACCTTGGTTAAATTTCGTCCTGGTGGAAAAGTCCCATCAGGGAAACCACCCAAAAACCCCCCATTAGCAGCATTTACAATAGCACCAGCAGCCCAAAAATCAGTTCTCACATCCTTAAACTTATTTAAATAATTGCTATCAGGGAGTTGAAAAGTGTTGGTAATTAAGGCAGCAGATTGAGCGCTAGTAATTGTTGTGGATGGTTGAAAAGTACCATCAGGAAAGCCACTAATAAAACCTCTATTCACCAAAACTTGAACAAAAGCAGCAGCCCAATGTCCATCTAAATTAGAAAAACTGCTACTAATTCCCACTTGACTGGGAGTGTCAACTGTAGCCGCAATAAATTCTACCAACCCCTTCACCTGAGTAGGACTCAACTGATTACGCACAGAGATTAACTCTTGGGAAGATAAATTTTAGACATCAAATTCACCTTGGTTGCGAAAAATATTATCAGCCTGGTCTTGTTCTTTACCCAAGTCAGGATTTACATTACCATTTACCAACAAACCACCTTAAATATTTTTGCTCATCAGATTGTGTCGCAGTACAGGACTAGCATCACGAGACAATGCGATCGCTATTCGGTTATTTGTGAGTTTATTATTAGCTACCAGAGGAGGTGCAAAATCAATAACAGCTATCCCCAGAGGGTTATTTTCAAATACATTCCGCAATACTTCCCCTTTGCTATAACGTGCCATCATTAACCCACTGGCTACATTCTGCACAAACAGATTATCCAAAATCGCAAGTTTAGCGTTACCAGTTGCAAATATCCCTTATCTCCCACATTTACTGAAAGTATTATTTGCTAAAGTCGGATTTGTGGATTCAATCCAAATCCCCGTACCCCTAGCAATAGGATTACTTACAGTCACACCCAACAAACTTGCATCACCTAGCAGCAATAATGTAATATTTTGTAGACCAAAAGTAGGACTTTGATACTCACCACTTCCAGTAATCACAGTTAACTGACCGTTATTAGCTTCATTACCCACCACTAATATCCCCCACCAACAATCAGGGGAAACACCTCACCACTAGCAGTGCTGTAAGTCCGCGCTGCTAACTGAATAATTGCCGATGATTGAGTCGCCTTTAAAGCACCAATGATAGTTCTGAAAAAACTCAGGCGAGAACGAGTATTAGCATCATTGCCTGTAATAGGATTTACATAGATTATGGAGACGACCATAATTTATAATCTATAATTCTTAATTAATAATTTATACTCTATACTTTAAATCTGTAAAAATTAAAAGCTCCCCAACTCATTTAAGAAGTGGGGGATATTGCACGCGAATAGTCTGGTTAAGTTCTGATGAGGTGATTAGGTTTTGTATTGAGAATATTCGAATATATCTTTATTTATATAAATAAAAAATGTCAGAATCTGGATTTCCAGGTTTAAAGGATTTATGGCTAACGCCACCCCACACGAACAGGATGTTTCTTGATGCAATATAGTTTTTTGGAAATGATAGAGAATCTTTTTTAAAAAATCATGAAGTATTGAATAGAGTCGATAAATCAGAATCCTCTACATCGTTAATTTTTATGAATTTTTATCCTTGTGAAACTTATCCTTATAAAACCTTAGTCACAGTTAACTTCATATCAGGAAATAAAGGAGAACAAATCACTTGATCACCTGTAAAAACCTCGTCCTCATAAAAACCTTAAACCCACTCCAAAACCGTCACTTTTTGCTCACTCGGATCTACAATTTGCTGAGTCGGATCTACAATCCAATACTCAGCAATTCCCCGCACTGCATACTCAGAACGCTTGTAACGATAATCCCGATTATCCTGATTGGGACTTACCACCTCAAGCACTAACAAACCTGGCGGGATATCCATTAAAATTAGAGAGCATGTAGCACCTGTCATCACCTGAGCTAATTCTTCAGAAAACACCACCAAATCAGGAACACACACCTCACCTGCCGAATATATACAGCCATTTGTATTTTCATACTCAAGCGGTAAAATGGGATACCTAATTTCAGAAAATAGGCAACTAAAAACATCGCTACTCGACGATTTAGCTCACTTTCTAAAGGCACAATAATTAATTCTCCGTTCTCCAACTCATATAAATTATCCGTACCGTCTTCAAATTGAAGAAATTCCTCAAAAGTCATCTTTTTAGCAGTTATAACTGTCATGGCTATTTCTCCCATAAAAATATACAAATTACAGTCCTGTATATCCTTAAATCCTGGGGATACTGATCCTAACAACCAAAAAAAATTCTACTTTACTGCTGGTAATTTCTGATTAACGTTATAATTAAAATGCAACCAAAAATGTGCGTATATTATAATTTTACCCCTTAAAAATTCTTATCCTCAATCTTCCGTGAAAATTGCAATTAAATCAACTTATGACCTATTGATTAAAAATCAAACAGATTGAACTGTGAAAGCGACATTATTAAGTTTACCAGAATGTCAAGGTATAGGAAATACAGAGACGGAAGCAATAGAAGCATTAGATCAAATTTTGCAGGCGCGTTTAGTAAAAGCTAGGATTGTGACTTTAGAAATTGAAGCACTGAAAACAGAAAATCTTTGGATACAGAAAATCCTTGGATGAAGTTTGCAGGAATCCTTGAGGATGATCCACATTTTGATAAAGTGCAGCAATATATAGCAGAATATCGTCGTGAATTATATGCAGCAATGGAGGAAGATTACCAATGAATTGAAAGTGAGGAGATATAGATAATGAGCTTATGAATACTTGATACAGATCATTTTTATCTCTTTCAACATAGACATCCATTTGTGGTAGAGTGTGTTAATAAAGTCAATTTTGAAGAAATTGCTATAACTATAATTAATTACTACTGAAGAACAATTGCGTGGTAGGTTTAATGTAATTAAAAATGCCTCATCATCGGATCAGCTAGTATTAGCTTATGCAAATTCCCGGGCTAATTTAGAGTTTTTACAAACTGTTAGTTTACTGTAACTTAGCGAAGCTACTGGGAATATTTACACTGAATTAGTCAAGCAAAATATCCGCGTTAGTACTCAGGATTTACGTATTACTGCTATTACGTTATCAGTTCATGGTATTTTAGTTACTAGTAATTGGAAGGATTTTAAAAAAGTACCTAATTTGCGTCTAGAAGATTGGAGTTTAAGCTAAAAATCATCACGTTGATACACTTTCTTTCATTTGCAATTTATTCATAATACTTTCTTCCAAAAAAGGATAGAGAAAATGAGGAGAGTTTAAATTAGCTGAATAGAATAGGTTTTGATAAGATTGACAAGGTGATTCATCATTTAAAATTCGGTTATGAATAATTCTTGTTTATTTAGGTGCAGTTATCATTAATTGGGGAATAACATGAATAAATGCGGCAATTTGGTTTTCTATCTCAAAAGATTCCAGGAAATGAATTAACCCAAACAAATATCACTTATGGCTGTTGACATTGATCATCTGACATTGATCATCTAAAATCAGATGATATGCAGATAAATTATTTTCATCAGAAGCTTTAGCTATTGCAGTTAAAGCATGTTCAAAATTTGTAGCTTTTTCTTCTGTTTGCATTAACCAACTTTCTGTTAAGATTGTCATGAAATTATTTTGATTCATGGTTTTTTACCTCATTTAACAAAAATAGATTGCCAAGTTACCTTATTCAGTCTGATTAATGCTTGTAAACTTTCTCTGATTTTTCTATTAAACAAACCTTGAGAAAGATAAATAGAACGGACATCACAAATTTCTTGTCCTCATGCTTCTATAGGTGATAAGTTTAAATTAGGACGTTTACCATAAGAAATAGTTTGCCGATGGCGACCTCCTCTTCCTGGTGATAAATGTCGCATCATGATGGCAAATCCTTGATCTGTTGTATAACCTAGAACTTCATCTTTCATAAAAGCATCCGCAGGTATATGATGAGCTGTCAGGTTATCACCTCTACATACCTTTTTTAGTAAGTCTCCATAAGTTCCTACAGTTCCTTCTACTGGTATTAGTTGCGGTTAATTATTAGTAATTTATTTACTCCTGTTTGGTTATTTATACTGATTCATATTTGAATTATGAAGGAAGAAAGGGAATAATTAAAGTAAGGATTCATAAAGTAAGGATTCAGGATTTACAGGATTACAGGATTTACAGGATTACAGGATTTACAGGACTAGAGGATTTACAGGATGTTTTGTGATGGACTTTTGTTGTTTAAAAAAACTCATCATTAAATATTCACAAACAATCTATAAATAACAATCCTTTACATCCTTAAATCCAGGACATCCTGATTCAGACAACCACAACAAACGATTTACAAATAGCGCAACAGTGATTTTACCTATTGCTTTATCGGTAAAAACTTTATGGAAATATTATTAGCTGCCTAGTATTATTTCGCTGAGTTTAAAATATCCAAAGCTATTTGGTACTGGATTAGGTTCAGCTTGAGCAAAGATATCAGCATAATCATATAATATGACATATCTTTGAGCCGGACACTATGTTAAATTGGTGATAAGTTTATCAAAAGTATCCCAGTTATTGCCGAAGTATTGAAGAAATTCCATTGCTTCAGCAGCTTGTTTTAAACATCTTTCTTTGCTATTGATTTTTTTACCATCAAGCTCAAAAACTTTTGTTCCTGGTTCTGCGGCCATTTGTTAGACTGCTTGGCGGATGTTTGATTTAATATCTGTTGATAAAACATTGAAGAAATTATTCATAATATTCCTTACTTATTACAACTACTAGATGACTTCTTGAAAGTTATTGTAGTGATCAACCGTATAGTAAATTTCGCCATTTTGTCGAGTAATGAGGCGACGACTACCTCTCTTGCCCCGGGAGTAGGTACTGTGTATTCTTTATAATATACTCGCGGTTGTGGTGGCAATAATCCTTCAAGGTTTTTAAACACAATGCCATATTTACTATGAGGGTAGAGACCGCCTATGGAAATAAGATTGATAGTAGTTTGAACTTCTGGAGGTAATTGATTAATGTGATTAATGTCAACTCGCAGTATTCCATTCATTATAAATAAGTAGGTGGGCGGAAAAATTTATAACTATGTCATGGCGAATGCAGCAAAGCTGAATCAAGCAGTCCCAAGGGTTTCAAGTAATTTACATTTTGTTAGATAGTTATGTTTATTTGTGTTTACCTACTTAATTTCTCTGATTTTATCTACCCCTAGCTGAATGTATATAAGTACAGGAGCTTTTTCTTGCATGTTGTTTTTGTCATGTTAATACAATTGATGGATATAATAAATACTTAGTTAGATTAGATACATTTTTTCACGTCATCGTATCCGCCAAATCTTGATAGTCCCGTCATAACTACCACTAGCAAGAGTTTGACCATTTGGTCTGAATACTATGGAACTAACCGAGTTAAAAGAATATCGTGGTAGGGTCTGTATTTCCCTTCGTGTATTTAACTCCTGTATAGGTTGCCCTGACATTGAACCAGAAGTATCCAACAGAAGAATTACAGGACAACGATTTTCAGGGTTGTCCACAAACTCAGGTAGTCCTACTGGCATGATTAATGCTCCTGGTTAATCAAAATCGGATGCTAAATATTTAATTTAGATACTACTCGTTAATACATAACGTAACATAGTCGCTTTTACGTAACCAATAAATACATCTGTGTACAAGAAGTATTTAAAGTAAACCACTACAAATGTAGAGAATTTATATGGTCAATCTTTGCCCTAATTCCCCCCATCCGCTAAACTCAAAAATGCTGCGTTAATCTTTAACATGTCCGAGTCCCAAGTAAGTGCTGCTGTTGCGAAATTCTACGACACCTATCCATTCCCCCCAGAACCCATCCTTGATGAACCACCACCAGGATATAATTGGCGTTGGAATTGGTTAGCCGCATACAACTTCTGCACAGGTAGAAAACCACAAAAACAAGATGTCCGCATCTTAGACGCTGGTTGTGGTTCAGGAGTCGCAACAGAATATTTAGTACATCTCAACCCCCACGCACAGATAGTCGGAATTGATTTAAGTGCTGGTACGTTAGAAGTAGCAAAAAAACGTTGTCAAAGTTCTGGTGCTGACCGTGTAGAATTTCATCACCTGAGTATATATGATGTTGAACAGATACCAGGTGAATTTGATTTAATTAACTGCGTTGGTGTATTGCATCACTTAGCTGACCCCATACGTGGTATCCAAGCATTAGCTAAAAAGTTAGCTACTGATGGACTAATGCACATTTTTGTGTATGGAGAATTGGGACGCTGGGAAATTCAACTTATGCAAAAAGCGATTGCACTCCTCCAAGGTAACATAAAAGGCGACTATAACGATGGTGTCCAAGTCGGTAGAAAAATATTCGCTTCACTACCAGAAAACAACCGCATTCTCAAACGAGAAAAAGAACGTTGGGCATTAGAAAACCAGCATGATGAATCTTTTGCTGATATGTACCTGCATCCCCAGGAAACAGATTACAATATTGATACATTATTTCAATTAATTGATGCTTCCGGGTTAGAGTTTATTGGTTTCTCCAATCCTGGATTTTGGCAATTAGAAACACTCTTAGCTAAAGCACCGGAATTAATAGAACGAGCCGGAGAATTGAGCGAAAGAGAACGTTATCGACTGATAGAATTACTAAATCCAGAAGTCAGCCATTACGAATTTTTTCTCGGTCGTCCCCCCATTACCAAAACCGACTGGTCAGACGATAACAGCTTATTAGGAGCAATACCCGAACTTAACCCCTGCATAGATGGATTTCCCAGTCAATGTTTATTTAACTATGATTACCAAATAGTTAACCTATCACCAGCCGAATTTGAGTTTATGCAAAAATGTAATGGTTCTGCCACATTGGCCAACATTTTAGCCCAAGTCGAGCTAGACTTAAACGGAGTAAAAAACCTCCTCAAACAACAACTACTCTTATTAACACCTAGCGAGAGGGTGTAGGGGAAGCAGAGGAAGCAGAGGAGAAATTTCTTTACCAATGACCAATGACCAAAAATAAGTTAATTGTTTTTTCCTAAAGTATTGTTACCGGATCGTGATATGATTCAGCTGACTGAATGTGCAGTCACCATATTTAGCTGTACTTGTTTCAAGTCCTGTGAGCTTGTCAGACGAATCAATTGCGCCCAATCAGACAACACAACAAGATGCCCAGCCTGGTTTTGAAGATACAGAACCAGAGCAGACATCTATGCAAGAGTTCTATCAACTCTATCAGAAGTTGTTAGTAATCACACTTGTGTTGACGGGGATTATTTTTATCTCTGTGTGGATTTTTCATTCCTTAAACATTGCCCTCAATTATTTTATTGGGGCTTGTACAGGTGTGGTTTACTTAAAAATGCTGGCTAAAGATGTTGAGAGGCTTGGTGGCGAAAAACAAAGTCTGAGCAAAAATCGTTTTGCTCTGATAATTATACCGATAATATTGGCAAGTCAATGGCATCAGCTACATATTTTGCCTATATTCTTGGGGTTTCTCACCTACAAAGTTACCCTCCTCATCTATATGGTGCAAACTGCATTCATTCCTGAAACTTAAAACTCAGGCTCACTCCAGACAATCCTCCAATCCTCGATTTTTGGGGAAAAATCTTGAAGAATGCCCATGCTTAGTGTCTTAAACGCCTTTAATACTTTTCCCCTCGCCGAATTGGAAGTAGGTCAACACTTCTTGTGGCAACTGGGTAGTCTCAAAATACATGGGCAAGTTTTTCTCACCTCATGGTTTGTGATTGGTATCCTAGTAATAGCCTCACTAGCAGCCACTAGAAACGTCCAAAAAATTCCCAGCGGCATCCAAAATTTCATGGAATATGCCCTAGAATTTATTCGGGATCTAGCGAAAAACCAACTCGGAGAGAAAGAGTATCGTCCCTGGGTACCATTTATTGGTACGCTATTCTTGTTTATCTTCGTATCAAATTGGTCAGGTGCGCTCATACCCTGGAAGTTAATCAAACTGCCAGCAGGTGAACTAGCAGCCCCCACCAACGACATCAATACAACAGTGGCATTGGCATTGCTAACCTCTTTAGCGTATTTTTACGCGGGATTTAGCAAAAAAGGTTTAGGCTACTTTAAGAAATATATAGAGCCAACGCCCATACTATTGCCAATCGCAATTCTCGAAGATTTCACCAAGCCGCTCTCCCTAAGCTTCCGTTTATTTGGAAATATATTAGCGGATGAATTGGTAGTGGCGGTCCTGGTTCTACTCGTGCCTCTCTTTGTGCCTTTGCCTGTTATGGCTTTGGGTTTATTTACTAGCGCCATTCAAGCCCTGGTATTTGCTACCCTAGCAGGGGCTTATATTCATGAGGCACTAGAGGGACACGGCGAAGAAGGACATGAGGAGCATTAACGCCCTCAGTTGATCGCACAGTTCAGACGAGCAAACTTGCTCCAAACATCGCCTCAGCGATTTGAGAACCTAGTGCAGTGTGAAAAACACACATCTAGTTGTTAAGTACATTTGTCATTTCTGTAGTTAAAGCAAGGAAAATCGTCATGGATCCATTAGTACAAGCTGCTTCAGTTCTAGCTGCTGCTCTCGCTATAGGTTTAGCTGCAATTGGACCTGGTATTGGTCAAGGTAATGCAGCAGGTCAAGCAGTAGAAGGTATTGCCCGTCAGCCAGAAGCAGAAGGGAAAATTCGCGGCACACTGCTATTAACCTTAGCGTTCATGGAATCCCTGACAATTTACGGTCTGGTGATCGCGCTAGTATTGTTGTTTGCTAATCCCTTCGCCTAAGACCTAAAAAGTTTTGTTAGTGTAGAGACGTGAGATATGTTTAGCTAGAATTTGCTAGAGATAATCACGCCTCTACAACTGACGATTTCTTGAGAATTTACAGCTAGCGGCTAGAAAAATCACTGCTACCTGTGGACTGGATAGTGTTGATACTGCCAGAATTAAGCAGGAAAAAATGTGAGCAATTGTGAGCATTTTTTGGAGTTGCTGGATGATGTTACTAGCCTTTGAGAATTACTATCCCAGCCCCAGAGGAGAGAAATGTTTGATTTCGATGCTACCTTGCCATTAATGGCATTGCAGTTTCTATTGCTGGCAGCTTTGTTGAATGTAATTTTCTACAAGCCTATGACCAAGGTATTGGATGATCGTGATAATTATGTCCGTACCAATAACCTTGATGCTCGTGAACGCTTGGCCAAAGCTGAACGCTTAACCCAAGAGTATGAGCAAGAACTAGCATCAGCCCGTAGACAGTCGCAACTGACAATGGAAACTGCTCAGGCTGAAGCTAAGAAAATTACGGCACAGAAAATAGCCCAAGCTCAACAAGAAGCACAAGCTCAACGAGAACAAGCTGCTAAAGAAATAGAGCAGCAAAAGCAAGCAGCTATGGCTACCTTAGAGCAGCAAGTTGATGCCCTCAGCAGCCAGATTCTAGAAAAACTATTAGGGCCAGCATTGGTGAAATAGGTAATACCATATCGCCAAATTGGTGCTATCAAAGCATAAACACATAAGGGTATTAGTCCCAGCGTGCTGAAATTAAGTGTCCGAAAAAGGCACTTTTTTCCCGATCGGGAGAAATCAACGAATTGTCAAGCGAGCAGCGCACTTGTAGATGGGTAACATGGGCAACTTTTTATTACTTGCCACAGAATATTCTGAAATGGCAGAAGGTGGTTTCGGTCTAAACCTAGACATCCTAGAAACCAATCTCATTAACTTATTGCTTCTGATTGGCATACTATTCTACTTTGGACGTAAAGTTTTAACTAACATCTTGAATGAGCGACGCTCAAATATTGAAAGCGTTATTCAAGATGCAGAATGCCGATTGAAGGAAGCACAAACTGCTTTGGCACAAGTACAGGAGCAGTTGACTCAGGCTCAGGCAGAAGCAAAAAGAATCACCCAAGTAGCTGAAGAAAAGGCTCAAGCTGCTAGAGAGGGAATTCTAGCACGGGCGACTCTGGATGTAGAACGTTTGAAAGAAACTGCGGCAGCTGATTTAAATGCCGAAACAGAGCGAGCGATCTCTCAACTCCGTCAACAAGTGGTAGCTATGGCACTCAAAAAGGCAGAGGCACAACTGCAAACAGGCATTGCCGACTATGCTCAACAAATTTTAATTGAACGTAGCATCGCACAACTGGGAGCTTGACCATGAAAAGTAATGCAGCCACAGCCGAAGTAGCCCAGCCTTACGCACAGGCTTTATTATCCATCGCCCAATCACACAATCTGACAGAAGAGTTTGGGACAGATGCTAGAACATTGATGAACTTGCTCTCAGGCTCTCAAGAACTCCAAAACTTTTTGGATAATCCTTTTATCGAGTCTGACAACAAGAAGAATCTGCTCAAACAAATAGTAGCGGAAGGAGCAAGTCCTTATCTACGTGATTTCTTACTGTTTTTGGTCGATAGACGACGCATAGCCTTCTTAGAAGCAATTCTAGATCAGTATTTAGCTTTGTTAAGGCAACTAAATCAAACCGTCTTAGCTGAAGTTACATCTGCTGTTGCTTTGACAGAAGCACAACTGGAAGCAGTGAAAACAAAGGTTGTTGCTATCACCAAAGCACAGGAAGTAGAAATCTCTACGAACATAGACTCCGATTTAATTGGTGGTGTCATCATCAAAGTTGGTTCTCAAGTGATAGATGCTAGTTTGCGCGGTCAACTCCGTCGTCTTTCCTTGCGCTTAAGCAGTAACTAGGAATTGGGGACTGGGGACTGGGGGCTGGGTAAGATTTTTACCAATTACCAATCACCAATCACCAATTACTAATCATCATTAACTTCTTCCGTCTCGACAGAAAATTACAGATAGTCACATGAGCATTTCCATTAGACCTGACGAAATCAGCAACATTATCCAACAGCAAATCGAGCAATACGACCAAGAGGTTAAAGTTGCTAATGTTGGTACTGTGCTACAAGTAGGTGACGGTATTGCCCGGATATATGGTCTAGAAAAGGCTATGGCTGGGGAACTCCTAGAATTTGAAGATGGTACGATTGGTATCGCCCAAAACTTAGAAGAAGATAACGTGGGCGCGGTACTGATGGGTGAAGGTAGAAACATTCAAGAAGGTAGCTCCGTAACTGCTACTGGTAGAATTGCTCAAGTAGGCGTAGGCGAAGTCCTCATTGGTCGTGTTGTTGATGCTTTGGGTCGCCCCATTGATGGTAAAGGTGATCCTAAGACTACTGAAACTCGGTTAATTGAATCCCCTGCACCTGGTATTATTGCCCGTCGGTCTGTACACGAACCGATGCAAACAGGTATCACCGCGATTGACTCCATGATTCCCATCGGCCGTGGTCAACGGGAATTAATCATTGGAGACCGTCAAACTGGTAAAACTGCGATAGCAATTGACACTATCATCAACCAAAAAGGTGAAGATGTAGTTTGCGTTTACGTGGCGATCGGTCAAAAAGCTTCCACAGTTGCTAACGTAGTCCAAACCTTACAAGAAAAAGGCGCAATGGACTACACCGTAGTTGTAGCAGCTAACGCCAGTGACCCAGCAACCTTACAATTCCTCGCACCCTACACAGGCGCTACCATTGCTGAATACTTCATGTATAAAGGCAAAGCGACCTTAGTAATTTACGATGACCTTTCTAAGCAGGCACAGGCATATCGGCAAATGTCCTTGCTACTACGTCGTCCACCCGGACGGGAAGCGTATCCTGGAGACGTATTCTACATTCACTCCCGCTTGTTGGAACGTGCTGCTAAACTCAGCGACGAACTAGGTAAAGGTAGTATGACTGCCCTACCCATCATCGAAACCCAAGCTGGTGACGTATCTGCATACATTCCTACCAACGTAATTTCCATCACAGACGGTCAGATTTTCTTGTCTTCCGACTTGTTTAACTCTGGTATCCGTCCCGCTGTAAACCCCGGTATCTCCGTATCCCGTGTAGGTTCTGCGGCACAAACCAAGGCAATGAAAAAAGTTGCTGGTAAGATTAAGTTGGAATTGGCACAGTTTGATGACCTTCAAGCTTTCGCACAATTTGCTTCTGACTTAGATAAAGCCACCCAAGACCAGTTAGCACGTGGTGTCCGCTTACGGGAACTCTTGAAGCAGCCCCAAAATGCCCCCCTTTCCGTAGCTGAACAAGTGGCAGTTCTTTACGCTGGTATTAACGGTTATTTGGATGACATTGCTGTAAATAAAGTAACCAGCTTTGTTAAAGGTCTACGCGACTACTTAAAGACAGGTAATACAGCTTATTACCAAGCAGTACAAGGTAGTAAACTCCTTGGTGATCCAGAAGAAGCAGCATTGAAAGCAGCTATCTTTGAGTTCAAAAAGACCTTCCAAGCAGCAGAGTAATTGGTCATTGGTCAGTGGTCAGGAGTCAGTAGCAACAGACAACTGACAACTGACAACTGATAACTGACAACTGACAACTAATAAAAATTATGGCTAATCTCAAAGCAATACGCGATCGCATTCAGTCGGTCAAAAACACCAAAAAAATCACAGAAGCCATGCGGTTGGTGGCAGCAGCGCGGGTACGTCGCGCCCAAGAACAGGTAATTGCCACCCGTCCCTTTGCTGACCGCTTGGCACAAGTATTGTATGGCTTGCAAACCCGGTTGGGGTTTGAAGATGTCAACTTACCACTACTAATAAAACGGGCAGTTAAATCAGTTGGTTTATTAGTAATTTCCGGCGACCGTGGTCTGTGTGGTGGTTACAATGGTAACGTGATCCGTCGCGCAGAAAACCGCGTCAAAGAACTGCAAGCAGAAGGTGTAGATACCAGTCTTGTAGTTGTTGGGCGCAAAGCTGCCCAATACTTCCAACGTCGCAACTATAAAATTGATGCGACCTACAGCGGTTTAGAACAAATCCCCACCGCAGCTGAAGCAACTAATATTGCTGATGAATTACTTTCTCTGTTCCTTTCAGAAAAAGTAGACAGAATCGAATTAGTTTATACCAAATTCGTTTCTTTAGTTAGTTCTCGTCCTGTAGTCCAAACCTTGTTACCTCTAGATACCCAAGGTTTAGAAGCAGCAGATGATGAAGTCTTCCGCTTAACTACCCGTGGTGGTCAGTTCCAAGTCGAACGGGAAAAAGTCATTAGTCAGGTAAAGGCTTTACCCCGTGACATGATTTTCGAGCAAGACCCAGTACAAATTCTCGATTCTTTATTACCCTTGTATCTGAGCAATCAGCTATTACGGGCATTACAAGAATCCGCAGCTAGTGAACTAGCAGCACGGATGACGGCGATGAGTAACGCCAGCGAGAACGCCGGGGAATTGATTAGTACCCTGACACTCTCTTACAATAAAGCCCGTCAAGCAGCAATTACCCAGGAACTCTTAGAGGTTGTGGGTGGTGCAGAAGCGTTGACTTAAACTGGTAATCGGTGATTGGTGATTGGTAAAATCAACCATAACCAATCATCAGTAGTTATTAAGTAAGTCGGAGCAATAAAACCGATGTATGTTCAGTTTTGTAAAAACTATGGAGTAACCTATTTATAAGGTCTTTATTAAATTTCCATTTGTACTGTATTTTTATCAATAAATTTAATGATTATGGAATAGTTCATGAATGTAAATATTTGTAATAGACATTAACCAAATTTAATAAGAGAATTCCACAAAAAGAAATACCCAATGTCATTCTGTTAGCACAGCGTGGGGTAAGCCATACGGAACGAATTGTAGTGAATAATCTTACGATATGCTTCGTTCAGCTTATTTTGTAAAAAAAATGAGCATCTTTCGGATTTTCTGGACTATTTAGGGAGTTTGTAGAATAGGATTGTGATGGATTGTTTATATAGAAATTTACTAGGGATTTAACTTGGTTATTTTTTTGTTGTCTTTATAATCCAAAGAAGTAAATCTTAAGTCTAATTCTAATTGATCATGACTGAGATTATTAGTTTTCTTTTTTCTAGACATATTAAATCAGTAAATTTATGAAAACAACAAAGCTATAATCTTAATATTTCAGTTTCAGTGATCCTGAAAAACAACCTCCTATGCATTATAGCAAACCAAGTATTACTCTGAATTCACGACCTCTTCTATAGTAATTACGTATCTTAAATCCTTAAAACCATAAATTTCATTAAAGTCGAGATAACACAGGGCTAATCATGGTGTGTTCTGATTTTTTTAATTTTTAATAGGAAAAGCTAAACTTTCGTCAACTACTATATAGTTATCATCTTCTAAAAGATTAATAGTAAATACTATACCATCATATTGCCAAATTTCTGGTACACCCATTTCTGCATAAACTGTGAAACTATCCTTAGAATTGCTACTAATATCAATTTCCACAACTAAATCAGGTGGTGGATCTTCTTGTAAATTAATTCTAGTTTTACCTTGAATGAACTTGACGTTTTTGATGTAGAAAAATTCATCAGGTTCTCCACCAGATAGTTCTGGACGTTTGAAAGTGGTACATCCTAGAGGATCAATATCCAATTCTAGTTCCTCGGCTAAAGTTTCGACAAATCGACCAACAATTTTTTCATAACGTTCGTGTTCTGGTGAAAGAACCATAATTTCTAGATTACCCCGGTAATAGGTTAAGCGGAGATGACGATTGGTACTGAGTTAATTTAGCAAACTCTCATGGGTATGCCAACTTATACCTCATAAATGGATGATTTCTTCTGGTTGAATCAGAGTTAGGCTGGTCATGGGGTATCCCTATACCTCTAAAATATCTATCCCTACCCTTAATTTAGTCCAAAAATTAAATAGCTATACCTTTTATTTGTCAACTTGCAAAATCCCGTACTATAATAAAAATATGAAAGATATGGGGCTTTAAAGGTTTCGACAGGTTGGCGAAAGCTGCTCTGTGATTCAGGTCGAGAGCGAGTCACCTCTCGGAAATCAAAGACTCGAAAGAAAAGTAAATGCGAACAATATCGTAAAATTTGCTCGTCGGGAAGCTCTAGTAGCTGCCTAAAATACCTCTTACAGGTTCGAGCGTCTTTGGTTTGACTCCGTTAAGGACTAAAGACCTAACCCCAACGGATGCTCCAGCAAGCGTTCTCTGGTTAGCTTGGTGGCTAAGATTAAATCAGAGTATCCTATGTTCGGGATAATGAACGATTCCCGCCTTGAGGGTCAGAAAGGCTAAACCTGTGAATGAGCGGGGGGTTAATACCCAATTTGGACATGGGTTCAATTCCCATAAGCTCCACTTTCAATAATTAACAAATCCACTTAACACTTTTATGTGTGGGTGGGTTTTTTTCTAGGCGGGAAATAAAAAAATAAGTGGTGTTTTAACCAATTAAATTTAAATTCCCAAATTTAGGACTCCACCATCCTTTTGAGGTATTAAAATAAGCTACATCCTTATATTTATAATCCTTATCGTTATATTTATAATCCTTCCACGAATCCTGACCAGAACACCGCAACATAGTTTTATTTTGTCCATCCTTAATATAGCTGTATTCCTCTAAAGGTTTCTTACATACCATACAGGGATATGAAGTCAGCTTTGCTTAAGGCTTGGGAGCATTTTCATCTGGAGATGTTTTAGTTTTAGGTGCTTCCCAAATTTTGTTAAAATCACTCCGAAATAGAACAATATTTTCACAACCAATCACACATTTAAGGAAGTATTTCTTCTTAACCTTACTGCTCGAAATTTTAGCTAAAAAGTTCTTACAGTCAGGACAACGAGTTTTAGAAGTTTCATATTTTCGCTCAGATAAACTATTACTTTTAGCTGTAGATGATGTATTAATAAATACACTTTTAGCTTTGGAAAGCGCAGGTACAAAATAATTTTGATTCCAAGTAGTTAGGTAATGTTGCCAAGAGTTCTTTCCTTCAGAGATTGTCTCTAGTGCATCTTCCATGTTGGTAGTTTCTAATAAATCTGGCAATGCCTTTTGTAAGAACTCATAAACTTCTCATCCCAAGGCTGTAGGTTGGAGATTTTCTTTTTTCAACTCCACATAATTGCGTTTCTTTACGGTAGTAACCGTAGGAGCATAGGTACTAGGACGACTAATTCCTGTGCGTTCCATCAGTTGTACGAGTTTTGGTTCGCTGTATCTTGGTCGTGGTTGGGTTTGTTTTTTTTTCATGTCCAGCATTCTCTAAAGTGAGTGCCTGTCGCTGTTGTAAAAGAGGTAAAACGGCATCTTTACCAAGATCATCTTTAGCAAGATTAGGCCAAGACTTTGGATAACCGTAAAATTCTACAACCTATCCTCTGGCTTGCTATAAAAGACTTCCTGACTGAGTAAGGAAAGTGGATTAAATAAGGTAATATCTATACCCTAGAAGGGTAGATGGAGAACTGGTAGATGATGCCCTCTGACCCTGGTGAAATTGAAGTTAAAATGCAACGATACTATAAGTCGTTGTCACAGAAGGATAGCCGCATATCGGCGGCGATTGAAGCGGTAAAAGTAGGGTAGGGCGGGCAGGCATAG
>ERZ1034415.38-NODE-38-length-34000-cov-38.385211_pt1 | contig 34000 bp, 31 predicted proteins | sample MGYA00520582_ERZ1034415 | MGnify/ENA primary metagenome ERZ1034415 (study PRJEB33736, sample SAMEA104288483) | Azolla nilotica | place: Sudan | collected 1982 | study: EMG produced TPA metagenomics assembly of the PRJEB19522 data set (Is there foul play in the leaf...
TGTCTCTAATTGAGTTTTTTGACCAACCTATCAAAGGGATGGTTAACTCTGCTTTGTAGACACCTTCTTTAATCCCTCTAGCTTAGACCTCAATCCTTACATAAATAGATTACCGTACTTGATTAAGGTATAGGTTTCTTCTAAGGTTGGCTTGATATTCAAACCTAAGCTAATAACGATACTTGCTCAAGCTTGCGGGATAGCACTCTCAAGACCTGTATTTACAGGAACCAATAGTAAAGACGGTTGATTCTTAATAAAGATGCTGCTAATTTCAATGTTGTCTTTCAAGTCTTTGAAATTGGTTTCTTTCTTGATGTAGTATTTAATTAATCGTTTAGCCTCTTTACGCTTTATTTCTATCTCATCAATGAGAATTAATAGGTTTGTAAAGATACTCTCAATATTCCTATCAATTTTTACTTGAGAATCAGTCTTTCTTGCTGTTGCTCTAACTATGGACTAAATAAACTTCCTAAATTGTTCAATACGATGAGAATAGTTAGGATCACTAGGTTTGCCAATGATTGGTAAGGCACTAAATGCTTCCAAAAGAACAATATATTTACAGCCAATACTATGACGGTCACTGAGAACTTGATAGTCATATTCAGCAAATATTGCCCTTCTGACAAGCTCTGGCATTATTTCATACTGTTCTCTGATTAAAAAGCCAGACTCAGCATAATGGTCAAAAGTAAAGTTGAATAGTAAAATAATAATCGTATAACGATATTCAAATAAACCCTAAAGTAGAGATCAATTAAACCCTAAAGTAGAGATCAATAGAAAAGCATTGCCCAAAATGTGCCAAAGAAAGCCCCACTAATAAATTGAATTACCCCTTGAGGTCTTGGATGTAAAGCCACCCAGATATGAGACACAGGTTGAAATTTCATAGTTAAACTTAATACTTAATACCTTTAGGGGGCGATCGGCAAGGTGAGACCATCACAGGACAAAGGTTTTACGTGATAGACCCCTTGAAAAGATTCATAAAAAAACGGTGCTTATTAACAATTAAGTGTGCATTTATCAGGCAGCTATGTCAGTATAGACCCTGAAGATACGATGAGAATGCTCTTGTTAATGGAACAACTCATCAGTTTTATTCGCAATAAGTGGACATTTTATCAGTAGCGGCGAAAGGCTATAACCCTTATACATTAGCTTTTTAGGTTCTTTGTCGCCCCTCAACTTAATACCTTGTATCTCCTGTGAAAAGCGATCCCGTCCTAACTCAAAATATGCAGTTTTGCAGCCTTCACAGTCGCAAGAATGGTTAGAAGAAGGTGCTTAAGCCCCTCTTTGTTGAAATTTGCTAGATGATCAATTGTTTTACTTCACACTAACTAAGTAAGTGCAACTAAGTAAGTGCGATTGCTAGAACCGGAAAATGCGTTAGCACTAGCTCCAGAAGCTGTTTCAAGAGCTTTTCCACTCAAGTTGCCAAAATTAAATGGACCGTTATCTAGAGTGAAAGCAACAGAACCTTGTTGCGGATAGTACAAGCCAACAAAATCTCCTTTTTTGACTGGAATGGGACAATATTTTCTGTTCCTGAAGTTACGTAAGTGGACAGAATTAATTCACAATGTCATTGCGAAGGCAGCGTATCACTTCAGGACACTATGGCTAACGCTACGCTTCACAGTCCTGGAGCGTAGGGTTCTGATTCAGCAATCAGAAAGGTTGGGACTGAATTTGCTTTCCTTACAATGACTGTAAATATTTTTGTCCATCTACTTAAGTGATGTATTTTGCAAAGATATCTAGCTTGTTAATCCAATAATTCAGTTAAATTTAGGACTTTGAAAAAATCAGCTAATTCAGTTAAATTCAGCCATTCAAATTGATGACGTAATTTTGGATGATTTGAATCACTTTTTGCGCTGGCTGTGTGCAAATATTACTCGTCAACTTCAGTTTGAATCCAAGTTAAAAGACTATTAGGATGAAGATATCGGCGGCAAAATTAGTTATTCTCTTTATTTTTGCAACCATACTTAAAGCAAATTGATACTCGGCTAGTTTTAGCGTTAGATGAAGTCAATTATATTTTTGAACATCCTCAAGTGGCAAAAGATATTTTGCCTTTGTTTAGTTCCTGGTATGAAGAAGCTAAGAGAGAATGAATTTGGCAAAAGTTACGGTTGATTATAGTCCACTGAACTAAAATTTATGTCCCTCTTCAATTAAAACAATCGCTATTTAATGTAGGATTGCCAATAGAGTTAAGCAGTTTTAATCTAGAGCAGCTACAGCAGTTAGCTCAACGCTATGGACTCAAATGGACTGATTACCAGGAAGCTGGAGAACTGATGACGATGCTGGAAGGACATCCAGCGTTAATACATACGGCTATTGATCATCTTAGTCGTGGGGAAATTAACTTTGCTCGATTTCTGAATACAGCAGCTACATCGAGTGGAATTTATTCTTCTGATTTGCAACGTCATCAAGCAACATTGCAAGAAGACCCTGAATTAGCAAAAGCGTTAGATAGTGTCATCAATACTCAAGAACTAAAATCATTAGATTCCATCATGACTTATCAACTGAGTAGTATGGTGTTAGTTAAACACTTAAAAGATAAAGTAATACCAAGCTGTGAATTATATCCGTAGTATTTTGCATCCAGAAAAAGTAATACCAAGCTGTGAATTATATCCGTAGTATTTTGCATCTAGAAACATAAAATTATAATATATAAATATAAGGAAACAGGGGAAAATCAAACATCCCCTGTGAACTTTGTCGGGGAATTAAAAATTAAAAATTTAAGATCATTCGGGCTTGCTGAAAAAGTTATTCGTGACGATTAGGAATCAGGAGTCAGGAGGAATAAGGAAGAAGGAAGAAGAGGAGGATTTAGAATAATATAGAATCTGAAAAATTGTTTGAGTTTTCATGGTATCAAGGCTGATTTCCTGTATTGTATCAACCTTAAATAACCCTTCAACTATTGATTTATCCAGGTTTTCCGTTTATATGGCTTAACGCCACGGTAAGCTATCAGCAAGCCCTAATTCAGTGGTGGTTTGCAACCATGAGTGGCATAGGGGAGTTTAAAATCCCCCCTGCTAGAAAGCTCTCTGCACAAGAGCGTCTTCGATCACCTTTAACGACAAACTTCTACTAAAGTGTTGGTAAAATTGGGATAAGAAATAGCTGCTGCTTCTGCACGGTGAATAGTAGTAGTTCCACTAGCATTAAGAGCAGCGATCGCTAAACTCATAGCTATCCGATGATCTGTATAACTGTCTACCTCGGCACCCATCAAAGGAGTACCACCAGTAATCTCCATTCCATCAGGTAATTGCGTCACTTTTGCCCCCATTTGATTGAGTTGTTGTGCCATCACAGTAATCCGATCACTCTCTTTGACTCGCAACTCTGCCGCATCTCGAATAATGGTTGTCCCTTGGGCAAAAGCCGCAGCTACCGCCAAAATGGGAATTTCATCAATTAATCTGGGTATAATATCCCCTGCAATGGTACAACTTTTTAACTGACTAGAACACACCCGCAAATCTGCGACCGGTTCCCCAGCAACTTCGCGCTGATTTTCCAGTTCAATATCTGCTCCCATCATTGACAAAGCTTCTAAAACTCCGGTGCGGGTGGGATTCACACCGACATTTTCCACAACCAAATAAGAACCGGGAACAATAGCCCCTGCAACTAACCAAAAAGCGGCTGAACTGATATCTCCGGGAACAATCACTTTTTGACCGTAGAGTTTAGCATTACCAGTCACAGTAACACTATTGGTTTCTGGGTCTATACTCAATTCTGCCCCAAAAGCTCGTAACATCCGTTCACTGTGATCCCTTGATAAAGCGGGTTCGGTGAAGGTAGTTTGACCTTCGGTGTTTAAACCTGCAAGCAAAATACAGGATTTCACTTGCGCCGAAGCGATAGGAGAATGATAATGAATAGGTTTGAGGGCTTGTCCTTGAATTGCTAAGGGTGCTAACGAGTTACCTTTGCGTCCCCAAATTTCTGCTGCCATTTGTTGTAAAGGTTTGACAATACGCGACATGGGACGCGATCGCAACGAATCATCACCTGTAACCGTAAAGAATCGCCCTGGATGGGAAGCTAAAAGGCCTAACATCAATCTGATCGTTGTACCAGAGTTACCTGCGTTCAACACATCAAAAGGTTCTTGAAAATTCCCCAGTCCAATCCCTTTTACCCGCACAAATTCCGTATTTAATTCAGAAATTTCCGCACCAAGCACCCGGAAACAGTTAGCAGTGCTGCGGGGGTCTTCACCTAAAAGCAGTCCTTGAATCTGAGTTTCACATTCAGCGATCGCACCCAACATCAAAGCCCGATGTGAAATAGATTTATCCCCAGGAACTCTGATGCGACCCTGTAGAGACAGACCAGCGGGGGGTCGCTGAATAATTAAGTTATGAGAGGCGTTTTCTTGAGTTTCTAAAATTATAACAGCAGCCGACATTAGAATACACTGGCTTTTGAACAGATTTGAAATCTCTCAGTGACTTCTTAAGCGGCCACTGGTGAATTCCTTCCTAGTATCCTATCGCTTTTCGTATCTCAACCATGAATTTTTACTCTCCTTAAGTTCTGCCTATATTCTGAGAGTCTTGAGAAAAATATTCACAACCTTGATTTATGGACTAATTATCTCTAAAAAAAGCATCATTTTTCTTGTTTAGCTTTAATTTCCACGTTTTTGCATATTGACTTGTCCAGATTAATAAATTACTAGATTCAGCTAATATTAAGCAGGTTTTACTATTTAGTTGTTTAAACTAACTTTTTAGATCACCTAATGTTCATTTGATTTTATTCAACGGCTTCTCACACTTATTGCTCTTATGCTCACCCATCACCGCAAACCTGTTTGTTTATCCATTATTTCCACTGACTTACCAGTCTGGTCTGTAGTTGAAACTGCCGGAACATTGTATCAAAAAGATACTGATAGATTTCATTTACTATTGACTGCACCACCTCTAATTACTTGTGAAGTAGGAAGTTTACTCACTCAAGAAGATACCCTTCCTCAAACTAAAAAAAATGTTGACACTCCCACCAGTCCCAGAATTTTGTGGTTGGAGATTTCACCTTACCGAGTAATTATGACTATGCAAGGTAACACTCAAGTAAGTTACCGACATTTCTGGGAAAAAGGTGTTTATGGCATTAGTCGTTATTGGTTGCCCAATGAGTCTTTACAACCGCAGAAACTAATTCGTCTACGTAACTTTACGAGTAAATTAGACCTTCTCGGAAAAATTATACCAGAAAATTTACGGCTTGAGTATGAATTGTGGTCAGAGAAAATCCAACTAGGACGCTATATCCTCAATTTGGAAATTGATCATTGAACATCAGTTATCAGTTATCAGTTATCAGTTGTTATTTTCCCCTACTGCTCCCTACAACCTATTCCTTACTGATAATTAGGTTCGTTTCCTGATTTCCATTTAATATTGCAACCAATACTCGGTTTTTGTTCATTTGTAATTGCTTGATCAGCCAACACACCTTCAATCGCTGCTCGCAAATCTGCACCTGTTACTGGTTTGTTGTTACTGGGGCGGCTATCATCTAATTCTCCGCGATAAACTAGTTTTCTTTCCTGATCAAATAGAAAAAAATCAGGTGTGCAAGCTGCTGTGTAAGCTTTCGCTATTGCTTGGGTTTCGTCGTAGCACAAAGGAAACTTAAATTCCAACTCAGTGGACATTTCTTTCAATGATTCCGGTGCATCATCTGGATAATTTTGAGCATCATTAGCACTAATACCTATAATCCCTAAATCGGTGTTGAAGTAATCCTTTCCTAATTGTGCTAATTCTGTTTGAATATGCTTTACAAATGGACAGTGCCGACAAATAAACATCACTAACAGTGCTTTCTTATTTGCAAAACTAGCTAGTGAAATTATTTCTCCAGATCCAACTTCTGGTAGATGAAAATCTAGTGCTTTTATTCCTAGAGATAACATCGTTGAAGCAGTTAGAACCATAGTTTCCCCCCTGTGCCTAATACTTATAACATAGCATTAAATTGCCTCAGAAGTTCCCAAAATTAAAGACGGAAAAATTCCTGTCTATCTGGTTTATGATATTTTATATAACGTATAACGCAATTTTGAATGATTTTTACAGTCTTGCTAAAAGACCTAAAGCACCGTGTCCTGTCAATACTTCTAATGCTATCAAAGATACAAATCCAATCATTGCTAGCCGACCATTAAGTAGTTCTGCATAGGTTGTGAATCCTGTGTGTTCGCCTTGTTAGTCTACATATATCTTTGGCTCAACTGCAAAGTTATTCATTTTACCTTGGTCGTTTATCATATAACCGCTTACACGCATGATTTTATTTCCATAATTCTGCGTATGTCAAGACATATAACAATTGAATTAATACTTGTAAAGTATTTTCAGCTACCACCAAGTTTCACCAGTTTGCAGTATAACTGCTTACATTAAAGATGGTATTGAGATCCAGGTCTGATGCAAATGGCATATTACTAAGGTGCGTCAGACCTAGAAATTACTTAGTATCAAGAGATTTTCGACATCTGACGTACCCTACAAGCGACTTGAGTATGACACTTGCATAAATCTTTAGATAGAATCTAAGTTGCTAAATAAAAGTTAAGTTTTGTAAAAATAAAAATATTGATCTATCAGAGTAATGTTATTTTAATAAAATTTTACTTTTAGCTAAAAATGACACACACAGGTCAAACAACTCAATTTCGTTACACAGCCCAACATAAGCCTAACCAGTTGATTTATGGAAATGGGCAAACAGCAGTAATTACAGGGTGGACAGTCAAGCAAGCGATCGCTAAACACCTGCAACCCTCAGATTACGCTGTTATCGGTCAGTTGTACTCTCCCACCAGAGGGATAAATTTACTCATCCGTAATTTATTATTAAATCCCCATGTTCGTTATTTAGTAATTCTTAACGCCACCAAAGAAGATAAAAACGCAGGTGCTTCTCAATGCTTACTAGACTTTTTTCACAATGGTGTTGAAGAAAGTTTAAGTGACACCGGACGTCAATCCTGGAAAATTCTTTCTGCCATTCCTGGTTATATTGAAATTGATATTGATATTAATTCCTTAGAAAAACTCAGACATTCAATAGAAGTTCAAGAAGCTAAATCAATTACAGAAGCAGTTAATTTAGTTAGAAAGTTCACTCAAAGAGAAATAATTGAGCCTTGGGGATTTCCATTAGAATTTCCCATGTCTACCGTTGAACCCACAGTTTTACCTGGTTCACGTTATGGACATCGCATAGAAGGTAAAACCATAGCTGAAACTTGGGTAAAAATCATTCATCGCATTAAAACCACAGGCACAATAAGACCAACCGGCTATGATGGCAAATGGCAAGAATTAATAGATTTGATGGCAGTTATCACTGATGAACCTGCTGATTTCTACTTTCCTAAACCAAATTATTTACCAGTTGATAGAAGCTTTTTAGGAGAATATATTTCTCAAATTTTAGATGATTCACCTAATCGTGAAGGAGTGAAATATACCTATGGTCAACGTTTGCGTTCTTGGTTTGGACGAGATCAAATTGAGCAGGTAGTTAATAAATTAATTGGAGAAATTGATGCAGCTAGTGCAGTCATGACATTATGGGATGTAAAAGATCATGATAAAGGTGGTAGTCCTTGTTTGAATCATATTTGGTTGAGAGTTGTTGATAGTGAATTATCACTAACTGCGACTCTCAGAAGTAATGATATGTTTGCCGCTTGGCCTGCAAATGCAATGGGATTAAGAGCTTTGCAAAAACATATTAGAGATAAAATTGCTAAACGTTCTGAATATGATTTGAAAATGGGACCACTAATAACTCTGAGTCAGTCGGCTCATATATATGATGATACTTGGAGCAATGCGGAACAACTGATTCAACAACAATATGTGGCTATTTGCAGGAACATAGATTACTATGATCCCGCAGGAAACTTCTTAATTGAAATTGCAGATGGTCAAATTGTTGTTACACATACAACCCCCGGTAGTGGGGAGATTGTCAGTTGCTACTATGGTAAAAATGCTCTGAAATTAATCGGAGAAATTTGTGCTGCTTCCCCTGCAATACGTCCAGATCATGCTGCATATTTAGGTATGGAATTGCAAAAAGCCGCAGACTGTATTAAACTTGACAAGTTATATATTCAAGATAGGTAACCGCTAATAAGCAACCTTGTTGGGAATGGTTTTACAAAATTCTAATGATATCTAAAGCTCAGGGAGTATTTCATGTGAGTTTTGAGTGATTAGGATATTATTAGGGAGCTTGGTAAAGGAATAGTTTTTCATCCTCTTAAACCAGGTAGCATTAAAGCCTGTGATTTATGTCTAACGGCTAGTGAGTATGCTTATGCAATTGGACTAAAAAAAATGCTTACCAATAGATAAAGAAGCAAGGCAAGATAACCCTAACGAAGAACAGAAGTTTTTCTACATACCGCCAAAAGATACTACTCTGGTATGGACTGATGAATCTCTCTGGCTTAGTAATCTATTTCGAGGTCCACTTTATTCTATGGTTGATAGAGTTTCAGTTGGTTTAGAACATATTGGTACAAGAGTAAATCCTAACTGGTCAGGTGTTCTTTGTATAGCCATTCATAATTTTTCAGAGGAAGCCATTAGAGTTAATGTAAGAGATGTTCAAAACCCAATTGCCTATTTGGCTATTGAAAAATTAAGTTCTAAAACCTTAACTGAAGCCAATTCAGATAATCCCGCAATACTAGATGTACTTCGTGGACAGCGTCATCGTAATGAAATTGATGATTATTTTAATCACAGAGAAAATAGTTGGATGAGAGATAATACTCGACTCCTAAAGAAACTGATTCTGGAATCAGAATAGTATAAAAAACTTAAAGTAGGTATTCAAGATACATTGCTTAGTTTTTTAGGTTCAGATGAGCAGGTAAGATGGACAGCACTAAGTGCAATTGCAGCCTTGTTAGCGGTAATTATTTCGGCTATTGCCCTATTTAAACCTTCATCTTTATATACCTCGAGCTTAAATATGTTTCTTACACAGATAAAAACACAAATTAATCCAATAGTTAATTCAGCCACACGCAGATAAAAATAATAACCTCTATTTTTTGCAGAAAGATATTGATAATTTGAATCACTGATTTTTGTGAGAAAACTGAGTTGTCTGTTATTGTGCTAAAAGGTAAGTAGTAGAAATGTATAAAGTGTATGTGTTCGGTGCACTGAGTTATGTAAAAAATCCAGCAGAAACTAAAGCATGTTATGACAAAATAGGCTTGGTTCGTGAAGAAATTTGTCTTCAAGCTTATGTACCATATTTACAAACTGATCTAGTAAATAATCCTGATATTACTCCTCGTGAAGTTTTCGATCAAGATAAGCATCAGGTCAGCATATCAGACTTGATTATTGCTTATCTTGGTTTCCTTTCTTTCGGTGTAGGAATGGAATTAGCTTATGCAGAAAATAACAAAATTCCTATCATTCTTATGTACGAAAAAGGTAAAAGGATATCAAGATTTCCTCGTGGTATTCCCACTGTGATTGCTGAGATTCAATGTAATGACTGTGAAGATACTTTACATCAATTAAAATCCGTTTTATTAAAGTGGAAAGAATAGCGTCTAAGATTTTTGTTGTCACTAAAGTAGTAGAATAAAGTTTAAAATTAACAAACTATGCAGGATATTGACCCATCTAACCAATACCATCAAAGACCAACTTGGGATGAATACTTTCTCATGTTGGCTAAACTAGCAGCGACTCGCTCAACTTGTATAGCTTTTCCAGTGGGTGCTGTAATTGTTAAAAATAAGCAAGTTGTAGCCACAGGTTATAATGGTGCACCATCTGGTTCAGCCCATTGTACATCTCAAGGATATTGCTATCCAGGGCTAACTAGTTGTGATGCCAGTAAGAAATTACCATCAAGAGCTGTACACGCGGAAGCAAATGCGATCGCACAAGCCGCAAAGTATGGTATATCTACAGATGGTGCTAGTATATATGTAACCTTGGAACCTTGTTTATCTTGTTTAAAGTTAGTTATCTCCGCTGGAATTAAAGAAGTATTTTATGAAACTCCTTTTAATAGTAGAGAAAAAGCCTTAGTTAGAGATTCATTCGTCAACGAAGGTTTAGTTACTATCAATCACGTTAAGCTTTCTGAAATTATAGCCCAAAAAGCAGCTTCGTTTTTGCTAACCTCCACATCCATAAGTAATATGCGTATATTACAAAGTTCCCAGGAAAAGCTTTTGTAATTTAGCCTACATTAGCCCATATCATTACTTAAATGGCTTTGAGCGTACATCTTGAGTTAAAACGAGCGCGGCAGGGTTCGAACCTGCGACCGATTGCTTAGAAGGCAATTGCTCTATCCACTGAGCTACGCGCCCAAGACCAAATATCTGGCTTCTCAAAAAGCCATCATACACCATGATATCTCTTTTTCCTAGTAACAAGCAAGATAAAATTAAAAATTTTACAATATCAACACTAATTCCTTAGTCGTTAGTCAGTCGATGTACACTAAGAACTAACCAAATGGGAGATTTCAGATATATTGTGATGTCAAGGGGTAATTTGCTCATATCAACATAATAATGCCATTTTCTGCATAAGTTCTTAAAGCATTTGGCAATTGCCTAATTTTACCCCACCATAATATAAATAATTATACTTTTGGCAATCTTGCCCAAGTCCATGACATATCCCTTGTCAAAACAGCCCCTGTGAGGAGTTATTTGCTAGTGCCATGTTTATTCTTAAACGCCAGGATGTTGAAATATCAACAATTCAGCACCCAACGCGGGATCAGCAGGTGCCGATCCTCCATTATCAGGGGCAAACTTTTCGCCTGATAAGTGTTTTCAAAGGCAGTCAAGAGGTTGAAGCCAAAGCTTTATGGAGATCCCTCACAGACAATCGTGGTAAAGCCTGTGTCTTACTAGAAGAACCAGAACGTTATAGCGTCTGGGGTAAAATCCGCTTGGAAAAGCTAGAAGATGATACAGGTAGCCATAGCAACACAGAAATTTTGACGTTGGCTAGTATTCTACTGCTGCAAGCCGTTTATCTAGACATTGAAGATTTATTAGGCAATCGGCAAGCTAGTTTTTTTGAAAAAGAGATAACGGGGATATTACAACAAAAGCAATTTCCTCAAGCGTCTTCTTTAGAGTCAGCCAAATCTATGATAACTGTCGAGCCTTCACAAATGCCCAAATTGCCTACTTGGCAAGAAACTCATGTGATTATTCTCCTGGAAGACCTATATCGACTAGGAAAAACATATTTTGGTGATACCAACTTTGCCCATCAATTAGAGGATCGATTACAAGATATGCCAGAAGAAGAGCGATTAGTATTTATAGCTTGGTTAAATCAATCTCCACTAGGTAAACTTTGGCAGTAGCATGGATATTATTTGCTGAGGAACCATCCATTGGTGCTGGTTTTGGTGAAAAATCCTATGCTCTATCTAGTCAACTGTTGTCTGTAACACAATTAATTCCGCCAAAAATATTACTAAAGTGCATTTACCTAGTTGAAACCTATGAGTAAATCTTACGACAATTCGTACCTTTCAAAGTCCATTTTCTCTACTCCAAACATCATCTTGCTTTGCATTAGCTGGTCTGTGTTAGCTCTGTTATACTTTTTGTTGTTTAGCGCCAAAATACCAGGGTCAAATAACACAGAAATCCGTGGTAATTGGTACGTCTTAGGAACAAATATTTTTGAAGCTTTGGCTTACTTGGGTGCAGGTGTATTATGTTTAAGAAACTGGCGCAGCACTCAAATTGTCAGTAGTCGAAAGGTTTGGCTCTTGATCGGCTTGGGTATGATTGCTTATTGCGTTGGAGGCATATTTTTCGGCTACACAGAAGTAGTGTTAAAGCAAGATCCAGAAGTGTCCCTAGGGGATGTGTTTTTTGTACTGACTTACTTATTTCTGGGTGCTGGTATGGGTTTAGCTTTGTTTTCACGGCGCATCAATCTGGAAAGATGGCAGTGGCTGATTGTAGCCTCAATTGGAGTGTTAGGAAGTTTTGTAGCCTGGTCGATTTCTCAGACAAATAAGGGACCGACAGAGGGACTTGCTCCTATTTATCAACGAATTGCTTTTGTTTTGAATTGGTTTTATATAGTTAGTGATGTACTGCTATTAATTATTGCGACTATTATGTTGCTGGCTTTTTGGGGAGGAAAAGTTTCTCTCTCCTGGAGAATGATTGCAGCGGCGGCATTTTCGCTATACATTGCAGATATGTGGTTTAAATATGCCACTAATTATCTTCCAGATTATCAAAGTGGAGACATACTAGAAGTGTTCTGGGTATTTAGTGGAGTGTTATTTGGTATGGGTGCTGCTTTGGAATATGAAGCATCATTAAGCCTTAAGCGACGTACAAGTGGACGCAGACGAACTTAGCAAATTTTGGTGTCTACCGTGAGAAAATTAACAGATTCTGACAAACAAGAAATTCTCAAGTTATATAGAGAGAGTGCTGAAACTACTTCGACTTTGGCAGAACGCTATGGAGTGAGTAACTCAACAATTAGCAGACTGCTCAAAAGTACCTTACCTGAAGAAGATTACGAATACCTTGTTTCTTTAAAACGTGCTGCTAGAACCCCTGAAGGCAGAGCACAGGTAAGTTACGAGCAGTTACCTCTGTTGAGTCAACCACAGATAGAGAGAGCAGCTCTAAGCAGCGATACACCCCGCTTAGAGTTGCTTCATCTTGAACCAGAGAAGCCAGCGATAGAAGAAATTCCTAAGTCTGAGACGATTCCACCACCCATTCCGGCTATTAGACGGGTGAAAACACGCTCCTCAGCGACGGAAAAACAAGGGACAGAAAAACCAGGGACGGAAAAACTAGGGACGGAAAAACCGAAACTACCAGTAGTTAAAGAAATAGAAATCGTCAGACATAGACCGACTGAACTCCCCAGCATCCCTAGAACAATTCTAGAGGATGAAGAGCCGGAGGTAAGCGTTATTGGAGATTTATTCGACGATGATTTGCTGGATGAGTCTGATGATTTGGATGATTTAGATGACGATTTGTATGAAGATGATGAGGACTTTGAGGATGAAGACTTTGAGGAGCAAAAACCCTTATTCACAAAACGTAGACCAGGGGAAGTAGCTGTTCAAGTTTTACCTTTGTCTGTGGCACATTTGCCGAGAACTTGCTATTTGGTAATTGACCGTTCTGCGGAATTAATTACCAGACCACTCAAGGATTTTGGGGATTTGGGTCTGATTCCTACTATCGAAACTCAACAGAAAACTCTGCCAGTTTTTGATAATCATCGAGTTGCTAAACGCTTCTCTACTAAGCGTGATCGCGTGATTAAAGTTCCTGACAGTAGAATGCTGCATAAGGCTAGTACCCATCTACAAGCAAAAGGCATCACCCGACTGTTGATTGATGGCCAGGTTTACTCCTTGTCTCTAGTTTAGCAAAGATGCAGCAACCAACTGATTATGGTGTAGTATTGGTGACAGTTGCTTCTGAGCAGGAAGCTAAAGCTATCGCATAAGCAGTTGTCGAAGCTAAACTTGCGGCTGCGGTCAGTCTGTCACCTATCCACTCTATTTACAGATGGCAAGGAGAAATCCACAAGGAGAATGAATGGCAGTTGGTGATGAAAACAAATTTGGCGCTATTCTCAACTTTAGAAGCCAAAATCACAGAACTCCATTCTTATCAACTCCCAGAAATCATTGCTCTAACGATTCTACTCTCTAGTCCTACCTACCAAAAATGGATCAGTTAACAATGCAAATAGAGTGAGTATTCTTCCTCAGATCAGTCTAGCAGGTAGTAAAACACCCGTAACGAACGACAGAAACACCCCTTTCCCTACACCCTGATTTAGAGTGCCTTACCTAGACGATTTGCCAAGTCTATAATGTCCGACTTGCGGGCAATTTGATCCAGCCATTCGGTAGGAATATTTGCCACACCGTAATGAATTCCCGCTAAACCACCAGTTACCGCTGCAGTAGTATCCGTATCCCCCCTAAGTTGACAGATGTGAGTACAGCTTGGGCATAGTATGAGCTATTTAATAAACACCATAAAGATGCTTCCAGGGTGTCAATCACATAACCGCCAGAGTTAATATCTTCGATGGATATTCGGGCAATTTCATCACTGAAAACTCTATCAAAATGGGGTTTCTCTAAAGCATATTCACTACTATAATAAAGGGGTTGAAAATAAAGGGGTTGAATCTTGTCTAAGCCTTGCAAATAAGCGGCTTTGCGTTTCAGTGCTGCCAATAACTGCACGGCAATACTAATATAAATCCCACAAGCCATTTGGGAACGTAGATGGGCGTGAGTAATGGAAGAAACTTGATGTACTCGTTCTATCAATTCCTGGAAAGTCCAAGTCTGATAAAAATAAGCCATTGGCAAAATTCGTATCAAAGAACCATTGCCATTACTATTTTCACCAGTACCTCCTGCTTTTAGAGGTGATACACCTTAATGCCAATTAACAATAGCTTGTCTTGTAGTGCCACCAATATCGAAGACTTCACCGTGAGCGCCCCAGTAACCTTCTTTATACCAACGCCAGAAGGACTTGGCTATAGCATGGAGAGAAAAGCCCTCACAAAGACATTCTGCTAAACACAAAGTTAGTGAACTGTCATCTGACCAAGTTCCGGGTGGTTGATCCCACCTACCATAACCCAACATTGATGTGACTGGAGATTTTAGGCGTTCAGCACGGCTTGTAAACTCCACGGGTACACTCAATGCATCTCCGACACATATACCCATTCAACCCGACAATACGTTTTCAGTCGTTACCATGATTCAATTTCCAGGAAAATTGCCAAAATCTAAATCTCTGAATCTGGAATACTAGGCTCTAGATGTGTAATTATGATTGTTCATTCAAAATGATTCAAAAATTTACTTCTCCCACTTAATATTCAATAGATTGCATCAATAAGAAGAATGACTGTAGTAAATTTTAAAATCATCTGGAACATTTTTAGCTGATATTCGAACTACAATTTATAAAACTTCTAGAATTGGGTGAAAATTATGAAACACTTTCTCAAGTCTTTAGTTACAATTTCTGCTTTATCTTCCTTAGTAGTTGTTCCTACATTTCTGTCTGTTGGTAGAGCTGCTGCTGAAACACAAAAAGGCACAGATGCTAGTTATATTGGTGCTGGTGTAGCTGCTGGTGTTACCAATGGTGGAAAAAGTGGTGATGCGGCTACCTTTGGTGGAAGTATTACAGGTCGTGTCAAATTGGGCAATACTCCTTTTTCTGCACGGGGTAATGTCCTTTGGAATGATGAAACCAGTGCGATCATTCCTGAAGTTTCTGTAGATTTACCCATTGCTAATAAAACAAATGGCTTTATCACTGGTGGCTATTCTTTTGTAGAGTCAGATGGTAAACCAACTCCCATTGGTAACAGAGATGCTGTAGTTGTAGGTGCAGGGGTGGAATCTGAAGTTACTAAAAATTTCCTAGTCTACACTAACGCTAAAGTAGGACTCGGTGCTTACCAAAATAGTGATGCTTCTGCTGTTAGCATCAATAGTGGTATCGGCTATCGTTTTCGCTAAAAAATTAGCTGAGTTGCTAACTCAGTCTGATAGAATATCTATCGTCAGTAAGTTGGTGCAATTCAAGTTTATAGATACTGTTGACAACAAATATGTATCTTTATAATCTTAGGTCAACAGGAGAAAGCAACAATACGTTGTGTTTAATTACACCTATTTACTGTTGATGCTGGTTTGATTAAGTGCTACATCACTAATAAAGCCAGCATTTCACAGTGTTAAGAATAAATTATTCTTCATAATTCCGACCGGATTTTCGGTATTCTACCAGCTGAATAAGGTATTTTTCAATTCGTAAATTTGGCTTTAACTCGTGCATTATTGAGAAACATACTACTGTAATGGTTAACACTGCTCCTACCTCTCTGACCAACCGCAAGCCTTCCAAAGTTGAAGGTATCAAAGAAAATAGTGATTTTTTGCGTGAACCTGTAGCAACAGAAATTCTTCAGGATACAACCCACTTTAGTGAAGATGCGGTGCAGATTCTGAAGTTTCATGGGTCTTATCAACAGGATAACCGTGATAATCGTGCTAAGGGACAGGAGAAAGACTACCAAATGATGCTGCGGACAAAAAATCCTGGTGGGTTAGTACCACCCCAGCTTTATTTGGCTTTGGATAAGTTGGCGGATGAATATGGTAATCATACGTTAAGAGCTACAACTCGTCAGGGTTTTCAGATTCACGGGATTTTGAAAAAGAATCTGAAAAGTACGATCGCTACAATTGTTGGACACTTGGGTTCAACGTTGGGTGCTTGTGGTGACATCAACCGCAACGTTATGGCTCCCGCTGTACCTTTTAAAAATCGCCCAGAATATATGTATGCTTGGGAATATGCCCAAAATATCGCTGATTTGCTCTCACCCCAAACTGGTGCTTATTATGAGATTTGGTTGGATGGGGAAAAAGCCATTAGTGCGGAAGAGCATCCAGATGTGAAAGCAGCTAGGGAAAAGAATGGTAATGGGACAATCATTCATGATTCCGTAGAACCAATTTATGGTACTCACTATATGCCCCGCAAATTTAAAATTTGCGTGACTGTTCCTGGTGATAATTCCGTCGATTTGTATTCCCAAGATTTGACTTTGGTCGTAATGACCAATAAGAAAGGGGAACTCCAAGGTTTTAATGTTTTTGCGGGTGGTGGTTTAGGAAGAAACCACAATAAAGAAGAAACCTTTGCGCGACTAGCTGACCGAATTTGCTATGTGGTTAAAGATGATATTTATGATATCGTTAAAGCGATTGTTGCCACTCAGAGAGATTATGGTGATCGCACAGACCGAAGACACGCCAGATTAAAATATTTAATCAATGATTGGGGTATAGATAAATTCCGCGCTAAAGTCGAAGAATACTTTGGTAAATCTGTCGAACCGTTTAAAGAATTACCCAAGTTCAAATATCAAGATTTCCTGGGCTGGAATGAACAGGGCGACGGTAAACTATTCATAGGGATTTCCATTGATAATGGTCGGGTAAAAGATGAAGGTAAATTTCAACTGAAAACCGCTTTGCGGTCAATTGTTGAACAATTTAACTTACCCATCCGCCTCACACCTAACCAAAACCTGATTTTTTACGATATTCTTCCAGAAGATAAAGAAGCCATTCAAGAGATTCTCGACAAGTGTGGTATTATGGTTGACCCTACGCAAATCGCAGCCTTAAACCGCTATGCTATGGCTTGTCCCGCTTTACCTACTTGCGGTTTAGCGATTACGGAATCAGAAAGGGCAATTCCTAGAATTTTAGAAAGAATCCGGGGTTTATTAGATAAACTAGGTTTACAAAAAGACCATTTTGTGGTAAGGATGACTGGTTGCCCTAACGGTTGCGCTCGTCCCTATATGGCAGAATTAGGGTTTGTGGGTAGTGCGCCGGAATCTTATCAAGTTTGGTTGGGTGGTTCACCAGATCAAACACGGTTGGCACAACCTATCATTGAAAAATTACACGACAATGATATAGAAAGCTTTTTGGAGCCAATTTTTGTCTTGTTTAAGAAGTCGCGGAAGGGTAAAGAGAGTTTTGGTGATTTTTGCGATCGCACAGGTTTTGATGCTATCCGCGAATTTTCAGATCACTACACACCGGGAGTACCTACCAGTAGCGGTAAATCTCGTCATCGGGTGAGTTTGCGAGATGATGTTTATCTGCAACTTAAGGAAACAGCAGAAAAGCAAGATCGGCCAATGACTGAGTTGGTAGATGACGCTTTAGATAAGTATTTCCAAAGCCTATAGAAGGATATTTTCACGCAAAGATGCAAAGGCGCAAAGTTGTTTTTATGGTTTTTGCGTGAGATTAAATTAAAGTAACTGGGTTTTATTTACTCCAATCAATCTATCTATAATATTGGCAATAGCACTAAGAGGCAAGGTAATGGATTCGGAAAAACACAATCAAGAACAAAGTATCATAGAGATAATCAAATCTGGTGAATTAAATAGTATTTACTTCAAAGAGTTTACTATTGGAGTATCTAAAAATGATATTTTAATTTGATTAAGACGCAATGGAAAAGCAGAAGCGGTACTCAATGCTTCTGTAAGATAATTAGATGAAGCTTTGAAAGAATTTGAAGAGAAAACAAATCAAAAGATCCCAACTTTCAGATGAGATTGAAAAATTAATGGAAGAGTAAGATGGAACTAACCCCCAGTAATCAAAAATATCAAGAGTACCTCAGTCCCTCTTTGTTTTCAGAAGAACCAAAATTTTTTATAGAAAAAAACATCTTTTGGGATTTGGTGTATTCAATGAAAACAAAGAAAATAAAATTTCACTAACAACCAACAAATCAATAAACATAATTGAAGAATATAAACCTGATAATCTCAAAAAACAAACTAAGAGATTGATTCAAATAGATGAAACAGATAAATTATCGAGCTTTGAATAAATACTAGAATATGGTATTTATATTATTTTATAATATGGTATTAATATTAATATATTTTATATTTTTGAAAAATAATTATCTTTTAAACCGGATTAGCGAATTAAAATATTTGTGCGATTCAGAAGAAGATTCTCATATTTCTTTGGAATCATTTAAAGGAATGTTTTTATTTATTGAAACCATTGGAAATATTTCTAAACCTAGTAGTTTCACAGTAAGTGAAAGTGGATTCTTTTATTGAGAATGGGAAAGAGATAGAAACAACTCAATAACTGTGCGGTTTAAAAAAGATTACTTTTTAGAGTATGTTATTCTTAAGCCCAGTTCGCATATACATAAACGAATTGTTTTGAACGTTTCTATGTATATTATGGATATGATTAAATTTCTTAATACTTTAAATGTGAAAATATATGATGAAATATAAAAATAAAAATTACAGAAATCGAAATTGCTAATATTACCCGCTATTGTAAACCCCGAACTCTAGATAATGGAATGCCACATAATGGAATGCCACAAAGTTCTGCTTTTGCAAGACGATAGGGAGAAGCATTTTTGTCTGTTTATTTACTGGATTTTTTTCAAAAAGAAACTGAACTAGAGAATGTGATAGAACTCAAAAAATATATGAAATAAAAAACAACTTTTAATTGTAAACCTAATGGTTCTTTTCCTGTTTTGAACATACAACAATCTAAATAATATATATTTGAAGAAATATCATCACAAATTTACCATGGAGAAAAAGATCTGCCTCATTGTGGTATTTTCCATGATGCTAATGATCTTTTAATTGCCAAGTTACTGGCTCAATGCGTTTAGAACAATTAAATCATTAAAGATATCTCCAACTCAATAAGTTCAACTTAATCACAATCTAAAAAATCACAAAATGTCTTTGGTTAGTGATCCCCCTTCTCTTAGAGGGTATTTGAAAAGTCATGCTGTAGCGTGCTTACCGCAGGGTACGTAGCGCAGCGAAGTTAAGCATCTTAGATTAATTGATCCAAACCTAGATCCTAGAGCCTCCGGCACGCTTCGCGTTCACGTAGTGTCCCGAAGGGATAAGTTCCGCTTTGCTCCATTCAGAATGACAAATTATACCTTTTCTAACCTTTCAAACATCCTCTTAGAGAAACTTCGCAGACAATATGACAATATTGTGATCGCAGATAATCTCGAAAAGAAGAATCTGTTTATTTAAGCGGCTAACTTACCCCAACCAATGTAAGGTAATTTCGCTGCTATTGCTTTTACCTGTTCTGCATTGGCTACCAACTGTCCGCAAGCGTCCCAAGTTCCAGAAACAAAAGCTGTTCTTGTTCCCTCACCCATTACGACTGGGGTGGTAAAATCTCCAATTTGTACTTGCAAATTTTCCACATCTATGGTAATATGTTCCTCAGGATTGGCTGTTACCAACTCTTGCAGCTGTTTGACTGTTTCGCCCGGTCCCGTTACGCATGGTATCCCCATTGCGAGGCAGTTACCAAAGAAGATTTCCGCGAAACTTTCACCAATAACGGCTTTTATTCCCCATTTGGCTAAGGCTTGGGGCGCGTGTTCTCTTGATGAACCACAGCCAAAGTTCCGGTTAACTATTAAGACTTTTGCCCCTTGATATTGGGTTTGGTCAAATGGGTGTTCACCGTTTAAAGCTTTTCTATCGTCGATAAATACGCCTTCTCCTAAGCCATCAAAGGTGACTGCTTTTAGGTAGCGGGCGGGTATAATTCTGTCTGTGTCGATGTCGTTACCAATGAGAGGAACGGCGTTACCAGAGATTTGTTTTACTTCACTTACCATAGTTTTAAGAAAAAATAAACCACGAAGGCACAAAGAACACGAAGGAAGAAGAGTTTAAGAAAGTATCTTCACTCCCCTCCTGGCTGGAGGGGTTGGGGATGGGGTCAAAGCAATTCCCGCACGTCGGACACCTCCCCCTTAATAGCGGCTGTAGCTACCATTGCGGGACTCATGAGTAGGGTACGACCGGAAGCAGAACCTTGTCTTCCTTTAAAGTTGCGGTTGGAGGAGGAGGCGCTAATTTGTCTACCTTGGAGTTTGTCGGGGTTCATGGCTAAACACATGGAACATCCTGGTTCTCTCCATTCAAAACCCGCTGCGAGAAATATTTTATCTAGTCCTTCGGCTTCGGCTTCTTTTTTGACTCTCTCTGAACCGGGAACGACGAAAGCTTTCACACCCTCTGCTACTTTGCGACCTTGGGCAATTTTAGCGGCTTCTCGTAAGTCGCTAATGCGTCCGTTCGTGCAGCTACCTATGAAGCAAACGTCAATTTTTGTTCCTTGGATGGGTTGACCGGGGTATAAGTCCATGTAGCGATATGCTTCTTCGGCTACAAAGCGGTCTTCTTCTAAGAGTTCTTCGGCTGTGGGAACTTTTTGATCTACCCCAATTCCTTGACCTGGTGTAATTCCCCATGTGACTGTGGGGGGAATGTATTCGCCATTAAATACTACTACATCATCATATTCAGCATCGGTATCACTCCGTAGGGATTCCCACCAAGTAACGGCTTGTTCCCAATCGGCATCTTTAGGGGCGAAGTCTCTATTTTTTAAATAGTCGTAGGTAATATGATCGGGGTTGACGTAACCGCATCTTGCACCACCTTCTATCGCCATGTTGCAAATGGTCATCCGTTCTTCCATGTTCATTTGTGCAAAGGTTGTTCCTGCAAATTCGTAAGCGTAGCCTACACCACCTTTTACGCCTAATTTGCGAATGATGTGTAAAATTAGATCTTTGGCGTAAACTCCGGGTTTTAAGTTGCCGTTAACTTCGATTTTGCGGACTTTGAGTTTAGATAATGCTAGGGTTTGCGAGGCGAGAACATCGCGAACTTGGCTTGTACCAATACCAAATGCGATGGCACCAAAGGCACCATGACTGGATGTATGGCTATCTCCACAAGCTATAGTCATTCCCGGTTGAGTTAGTCCCAGTTCGGGGGCAATGACGTGAACTATGCCTTGATTTCCTGAACCAATATTGTAAAAAATTATCTCATTTTCTTGACAACTCTTTTCTAAAGCCTGGATCATTTCTTCGGCGATACTGTCCACAAAGGGACGGGCTTGATTTTCTGTAGGAACGATATGATCAACTGTCGCTACTGTGCGTTGTGGAAATAAAATTTTTAAACCCCTTTCTTTGAGCATAGCAAAGGCTTGGGGACTAGTAACTTCATGGATGAGATGGAGTCCAATAAATAGTTGCGTTAGTCCTGATGGAAGTGTCCCAACGGTGTGGAAGTCCCAAACTTTGTCAAACAGAGTTCCCTTGCTCATACTGAAATCTATGTTAAAGGAGTCGGATTTTTGATTTTATCAGAAAATCGCTCAGGCTATCGGTAAAGCTATAGGAATTTGACTTTTCTTCAATCTAAAGGTTACTTCGTCTGCTATGTATTTGCTGGCTTTATCTGTCTAATGGGAATCTCAATCACAAATTCTGTTCCTTTTTCAGGTTCAGAAATACACTCGATCTTTCCTTTATGCTTATCTACTATAATCTGGTAACTAATAGATAATCCTAATCCAGTACCTTTACCTACAGGTTTAGTAGTAAAAAACGGTTCAAACAATTTATTTTTAACTGTTTCTCCTATTCCTATGCCATTATCTTGAATGTTGATAATTACGTTTTCTTCATTTTTTACTTGAGTATGAATAATAATTGAACTCAAGTGTTTTTTAATATCTTTACAAGAGTCTATTTCCTGTTGACGCAAAGCATCAATAGCGTTCACAATAATATTCATAAATACCTGATTTAATCCTCCTGCATAACATTCAATAAGAGGTAAATTTCCATAGTCTTTAATAATTGTAATTTCCTGCTGTTCCTCCTGACCCTTAATAATATCCTGCAAAATTAACAGTGTACTATCAAGCCCTTCATGAATATTAACAGGCTTCATTTCAGCTTCATCAAGACGCGAAAAATTCCGTAAACTTAAGACAATCTCACGGATACGTTCAGCACCAACTGCCATAGAGGATAATATTTTGGGCAGATCATCAATCAGAAAATCTAATTCTATCTCCTCAATCAAAATATTTATTTCTGGATTGTAATTAGAATTTTCTTGTCGGTATCGGTTAATCAAAGTTAATAAATTTTGAGTGTATTCCCTAACGTGAATCAAGTTGCCATAAATGAAATTAACAGGATTATTAATCTCATGAGCAACACCAGCAACTAACTGACCTAGTGAGGACATCTTTTCAGTTTGAATCAGTTGTACTTGAGTCTGCTGAAGTTCTTGTAGTGTCTTTTGTAATTGAAGATTTTTCTGGTTTAAGCTTGCCGTTCGGGTTGCAACTTGCATTTCTAACATATAATTAGTTTCTTCTAGGGCAGCTTGAGCATTTTTTTTAGCTTTTAAATATTCTTGCAATAAACGTAATACTAAAATCCATATTGGGATAAGTATTGTTAAACTGATAATAGAACCTAAAATAGCCCAAATCATTCCTTGCCGATATTCAGCAACTTTTTGTTCCAATGCAAGTGATATATTCTTATTCCTTTTAGCAATACCATCAGTATAAATCTGTTTCTGAGTTTCGTATTTACGGCTCGATAATATTTTTTGTGCAGCTTGTTTTTGATTTTTATTAACTAAATCAAAAGATTGATATTCCATGGCAATTAACTGCTGATTAGCAATATCAATCCTTTGAGCATTCTGGTCTTTATATGTTTCAGGAGCTACTTTAATAGCTTCTTTAATTGCCAGATCAAGTTTAGGTTCAAATTGGCGATATCTTTTTTCCCAAATAATATTACCTGTAGCCGCATTCATCCGGGCTGACATGGTTAATACTTCATCCAAATAAGTAATTTCACTACTTAGTTTTTGGAGATAAAATTCCTGTTTAGCAATATTGTTGAAGTTATAATATGCTTGCCAGTTGAGCCAAACTTGAGGAATAAATAATAGTAATGTTAGCAACACTGTCAGACTTACTAACTGAGAAGGAGTAAATTTAAGCTTATAAAATAAATGCATTTTTCTACCTTTACAGCACTTTGCTCAACGGTTCGGTACAATATTAAACCCTATAACCCTTACTCTATAAGCATTTTAGATATTTAGGTGTGTTCATTTTATATGTAAAGTGCTGTATATATAGTAACTGTAGATAAGTTATTTAACAGAATTAATTACACAATTTAAACCCTTTTGGGGAATTAAAAATTCAAAAAAGGTCATTGCAACAGGATTTACGCACTTTGACCAAAAAACTTTCATTCTGAATGTAGCGTCAGCAAAATGGAGAATCGCTGATATACTTCCCTACCCTGCATTTTTCTCAGTATGACAAAAATATTTTGTGTATCCCCTGCTGATTGAGTCAATAAGATTTATTTTTGTGCTTTGCATAGCGGCTTTAATCATCTTTGGGAGTTTAGATTTACTAGTTTTAGCTTAATATACGGTGATTAAGCAATAAAAAACCCCGGTGAAACTGACCGAGGCTGATTAGGAGAAATAAGAATGACGATTAGATTCCAATACCGAAGCTGAAAAAATTTAAAACATCTTAGCTAACACCAAACGCGATTAAAACTATAGATGTTACGAATAAAACTGCTAATGCACCTTGAAAAAGGTAGCGGCTTTGCTGTTCAGGTGAAGGATATTCAGCGTAGTACAGTTTTGGTTCGGTTGCGTAGTTGTTGAGGATGCCTTCTTCGTTGGTGGTGGTATACATAATCTTTTTCCTTCGTTTCTTTCTTTATGTAAACTATTTAACAATGCTGAAAATGTTAGCTAACACCAAACGCGATTAAAACTATAGATGTTACGAATAAAACTGCTACTGCAACTTGAAAAAGGTAGCGGCTTTGCTGTTCAGGTGAAGGATATTCAGCGTAGTACAGTTTTGGTTCGGTTGCGTAGTTGTTGAGGATGCCTTCTTCGTTGGTGGTGGTATACATAATCTTTTTCCTTCGTTTTTTTCTTTATGTAAACTAATTTAACAAAGTCGTTACAAAATGTCAATATGACTTGACAGAGAATAGTAAATAGTCTAAATAAGAGTTCCTTATCTGGAATGGAAGTGACTGCAAAGAGGTTTTGGACTTTATATCATAGTGAGAATGTACAAATTAAATTTTTGATGATTACCAACGCAATAGCGCCTCTAGTATTTGTCAAATCTAAAAGCCTTGTTTAAAAAATTTTGGTTTACAATTTACGCTAAAAAGTTTTTAGCAGCCCACAAATTAATTGTGAACTGCTATTACAGAAAATTTATTTTAAATGGGCAGTACCAGACTCGAACTGATGACATCCTGCTTGTAAGGCAGGCGCTCTACCAACTGAGCTAACCGCCCGTTTTCATCACTTAATTAAGATAGCATACCCTTTTTAAATTTTGCAAGGGGTTTGGGGGAATTTTTTTGCGGGCAGGAGGTAGGTTGTCGGTTATACTTACTCAGTATTGAATTTTTAATTATTTTTTATTTTTAATTTTCCAAGATGCCTTCTGGTCAAATGCACGATTGCATTACTATCTGGTCTTTGCCTATGGTGACGGGTGTGACTTTGGTGTCCACTCGCAGTAGTAATATGACTTTGTTGGTGGCGGGTGGGTTTATGTTTGGTGGGTTTATGTTTGGCCCAGATTTAGATATTTACTCCCGTCAGTTTCAGCGTTGGGGGTTTTTGCGTTGGATTTGGCTGCCTTATCAAAAAAGTCTGCGTCATCGGTCTTTTTTGTCCCATGGGCCAATTATTGGTACGACTCTGCGGGTGGTTTATCTCACGACTTTTTTGGCGGTTGTAGCGATTTTGGTTTTGGTGGTTTTCGCTAACTTGGGTAATATGGCTTTCAACTGGGGGGATGTTTGGAGGAGTGTGGGGCGGACTATATCTATATATTATGGGGAATTTTTCGCTGTGTTTGTGGGGTTTGAACTGGGTGCTATGAGTCATTCTCTCAGCGATTGGACTAATTCGGCTTATAAACGTTTCCAAAAGCAGGGGATTCAAGGGTTGCTGAACCATGGCAAAATTAAGAAGCGTAAACCGACGAGGGGTGTCAAGGCGGTGAGAAAACGCAGAGGTACGCAGAGGTAAACCCGGAGGTAGGTGGAGGTTTTATGGCAGATAATCAAACTTTGGTAGCTTTACAACAATTAATTGATGTGGTGGCAAAATTGCGATCGCCTGAAGGTGGTTGTCCTTGGGATTTGGCACAAACGCCGGAAAGTCTGACGACCTATGTGATTGAGGAGGCTTATGAGGTGGTTGACGCCATTCAAACAGGAGATAAAAGAGCGATCGCAGAAGAATTAGGTGATTTATTACTACAGGTAGTATTACAAGCACAAATTGCCAGTGAAGCCGGTGATTTTTCTTTGCAACAAATCGCTGAAGGTATTTCTCAAAAATTGATTCGTCGTCATCCTCATGTTTTTAGTGATGTGACAGTGGAAAATATGGACGAGGTGCGTCAAAATTGGGAAACTATCAAAGCTGCAGAAAAAGGAGAAACACCAGCAACGCAAAAACTTAGTGATAAACTTAGTCGCTATCGGCGTAGTCTTCCGCCTTTAAATGCAGCAATGAAGATTTCTCAAAAGGCTGCTAGTGTTGGGTTTGAGTGGAACAATATTGATGAAGTTTGGGGAAAGTTGCAGGAAGAATTAGGGGAATTTCAACAGGCTTTAACTGAGGAAACAACGGAAAGACAAGAATCAGAATTAGGTGATTTACTATTTGCAATTATTCAAGTTGCTAGATGGCATAATCTTGATCCGAGTGCAGGTTTGCAAGGTACAAGTCAGCGATTTATTCAACGATTACAAAAAATGGAAGATGTAATTAATCGCCCCCTGACAGAGTATAGCTTGGAAGAATTAGATGCACTTTGGCAACAGGCTAAAGCCCAACTGGCGAAAGATTAGCGGCTGGGGACTGGGTAGCACTTACCAATTACCTGTTACCTATTACCCAATTTTGAATTTTGAATTTCGAATCTTGAATTTTTAAGGTTTTTTCGCCTCAAACAACCTATCATGAAAAGCTTGATAATTAACATTTTCTGGCAAACTGAGTAAGGCACTGTTGATTTTTTCCTGGCGGGGCTTTCTTTCGGTAGAACTGTGCCGTAGTTTTCTTCACGGAAGATACTACCAACAACTTCTACTTTACTTTTGCCTTCATTAGCTGCATAAAATAGAAGTATAGGAGCATCAAAAACAATAGCCTCTACTTTTTTAGTCAGCAGTGTATTTACCATAGAAATTTGCTTTGGGTAACACAAAATAAAATATGATATTTATCTATCATGTTTACTCAACCGCAAATATTACATTCTTCTTAGGAAGGATCTCAACTCTCATAATGTTTTCTTACACAGAGACGCAGAGAGAAATCAACTTTTTTTAAGCTTCTAAGATTTTTATTGAATAGTTATTCCTTATCAATTGTATGAATTCACATCTAAAACTCAATGTCAATGCTTCTACTTCTGTTTTTCCGTCAGGTAAACCATAGGGTGGTTTCTAATTACCAAAACCATGAGATTTCAAAGAGGTTGTCTTACCAAACAACCAATCTAAATGCTCGTAAACTAGAGACTGTTAGTATGGGGCTAATTAGTTAAATTAGGAGTAAACTTCAAAGATGACTAATAAGCTATATCATAGCGATTTGCAATTATGGATTGAGCAAACGATTCAGCAGTTACAAAATCATGAATTTGAGTCGCTGGATATTGAGCATTTAATTGAGGAGTTAGTTGATTTGGGTAAATCAGAGAAGAATACCCTCACAAGCAATCTTAAGATTTTGTTAGCTCACTTACTCAAGTTCAAGATTCAGCATGATGTACCCGATTCAATGAAGGGAAGTTGGTACAGTTCAGTTATTGAACATCGTCAACGGGTTCTCGACAATTTGGCCGATACCCCATCTCTAAAAAGTTTTTTGATGGAAGCTGTAGAAAAAGCCTATCCCGATGCCCGTAAAGTGGCAATTAAGGAGGGTACACTAGCTAAATTTGGGGTTCGTGTACCGGAAGAGAGTGAGTATCCTATAAGTTGTCCTTTTTCGATTGGACAAATTCTGAATGAGGATTTTTATGGGCTATAAATTAGAATGGGCTATAAATTAGAAAAAGAAAACATGTGGTCAATGTCTCCAGGTTTTTAAACAGGAAGAAAAAATTAACTCTTTAGGGGCTAAGGGTGCGATCGGAAACTGCTGTAAGCTTCGCTGATAACACACACCATAACTCAAACAGGTCTACCTTATACAGATCTTGTGGTGTTTGGTGCATGATTCCATTTCATAGCAATCATGCAGCATTAGATATCAATATCAGGTAATTCGTGCAAAAATAATGTTACTAAACTCTCAGGTAAAACTCACGAGACTTAAATAAAATCAAAATGAGAATTGGGAATATTAGATTAGGTAGTCAGAAATTACTCTTGTCTCTGGCTGTAGTGTGTGGAATTGGTGTAATGAATGCTGATATCGTGTCTTCTCAAATAACTCCTTGAGTACGCAGTTTAAGAGTTAAAGCCACTACTGGAACTACTTTTAAGTCACGAGAAAACTGGTATAAGCAATCAAAAGATATTGCTAGTGACAAAAAATGCTCAGTTAAAACAGGTGAGAAATTTTTTGTTTCTTCTCTTAGAAGAGAAATTCAGACTACACATACACGTCCTATAGGTAACACTGAAAAGTTGAGAGATTATTGGGAAGTGACATTTGAAAAACCACTTCCCTGTCAAGATGACATTGGTACTAATCAAACCTGGTTTGTTTATCAACAGCACGTGCAGGAACTTAGAGGTCTTCTTGTTCCTTAAAGACTTCTAGATTAGGTGAAATAGTGCAAGTCTGTTTGTGTCTAATGTCTAAGAGGATGTTTGAAAAGTCATGCTGTAGCTCCCTTTCCGCAGGGTACGTAGCGCAGCGCAGTGAAGCACTCAGATTAATCACTCAGACCCTAGATTCTAGAGCCTCCGCCACGCTTCGCCTTGACGCAGTGTCCCGAAGGGATTAATAGTAACAAATTATACTTTCTCTAACTTTTCAAACATCCTCTTAGATTTATCATCTTCTTGATGTCCTAACTACCTTAGCAGGTGCTATTTTTTGACAAATCTCTACGAGAATGTGTAGGGACATTGCGTGCAACGTCTCTACTGAATAACTTACCGTTTTTTACTAGTAGTCTGTCAAAGACATTTTAAGGGTGATGATAGGAAAAAAATTTCTATTCTTCCCCTGCTTACCTTCAGCCGTCATTTTTTGGGTTGACAGACTACTAGTGCAGCATAGTGAAAATAACTATCCAGTGACAAAACCAGTGACAAAATTTGAAAAAGCTAAAGTTTGCTTTCTTCCCTCCTATCTTCTGCTTTTTACTTACATCAGCTTTTCTACTAAACTAGAGCTTTTCTACTAAACTATTTGCTAAATCAAGCAATTCGATATCGCAAGTAAGAAGATGACGAGCTAAAATATCTCTGACAGCAGATGTTTTTTCATCTTCTCTAGTAATCCTCAAGCATTCTTCCAAATTTATTGCTAAATCAAACAGTGATCTATCTCCCAAGCAATACCTAATTTTTACAGCAACATTGTCATTACTGACCAGAAATTCTTTTATAGAACCTAATAGAGAATTACCTAATATTTCATCATTTCCCCACGTTTCTAACCAATCTCCATCTACATCTTCAACATAAAGGTGAACAAAATTTAGCCCATATTCTAGCCAGTCTTGCTGCATTCTACGGGCTGCTGCTAAAATTTCAGCAAATTCATCTACTTGAGTAATGCTGTTCATTTCTTGTTGGTTAACCATAAATGCTGTTGTAAGCAGGTAACGATTTAGGCTAGGACTCAGATATTGGACTCAAAAATTTGATATCAGGAAAAATTTAGATACTTTCCTTCAGCAAGATGGTCACTGTTATACAGTGCCACATTTACTAATTGGTTGATAAAGTCACTCTCCCCAGGATTGTAACTTAAGAACAATCCTCTATCTATTTCCCACAATTGCAGTGCATTTTGCCACTTCTCATACTTTTGCTCATGGAACTCTTCGCTGACACTGGTAACTTGAATACAGAGTGGTTTTTGTTGATGATTACTAACTATTAAATCTGTTGCCATAGAAAGGTCGGCAATATAACGCTGCCAAATTTTCCCTTCACGACGCTCAATATCTTGAGCTATTGATTTAATAATATCACCATCAAACTGATTAAACTCTCCCGCCATCATTTTTTTCTTCCAAATATAAAATTTGGCATCTGTTGAGTTTATCCACTTAGGAAATAGATAGCTATACCAATAGCTCTCATTTGGGGTCATCTGGTTAAATTTTGCTTGTCGTGCTGCTTCTGAAGGTAAGGATTGAATTATCAGCCAAATTGTAGAGTCGGTAATCACCTCAAGAAGAAAAGCAAGGACAAATGGTTTAGCAGTCAGGGAACCAGGCCGAATATATTTGATCCACCGATTGATCTCATCTAATCTTTTTGATAACTGAGGATCTATCGCCGAGGCTTGCTCAATGAGTAACTTTAGTTTATCCTTAATTTCTTTTGCTTGCAAACTACGCCCTACTTTTCAGTAACTAACTATTTGGTGTAAATTTTATACCTTTTTAAGATGTATATACGATTCATGGTTTAGTGTTAAAATTTGGTTTAAAAAAAATGCCATTGGCAACTACTCCCAAGTCTTGTGATAGCGAGACTCTCAGTATATGACGACCCAGGTTTTTACCCAGTCAGTTGTTACAAAATACCTATTAACTAAGCAGTACACTGTTAAATTACCGTTTAGCAAGGTACAAGATGCACCGTTTGTGATTTGCTCAATCATACTTAATAAAGTGTCAGGCATCTAGTTTTTTAACCCGAACTAGGTTATAGAAGGATTTTAGCCTAAAAATCATACAATTTAAATGCGCGACAGCCTATTATCTTGACCTTTAATCTGTCTTAATCTGCTCATTTTGGTTTAGTTTTGACTTGTGTCAACTGAATAAGTTAAAGATTTTCATCCAGCTTAACGAAAATCTAAATACTATTTGACACAACTCCATTAAAAATAGTTCTCAGTCAGTATATCGTTTACATAGATCATCATGTCTCAACCGACTATAGAATCTATCCTACAGGAAAACCGACTTTTTCATCCCTCTAGTAATTTTTCGCAACAGGCTAATATCAAAAGTCTGGAAGAATATCACCGGATTTATGATCAAGCTAAGGCCGATCCACAGGCTTTTTGGGCAAAATTAGCGGAAACGGAGTTAGATTGGTTTCAAAAATGGGATATTGTGCTGGATTGGCAACCTCCTTTTGCGAAGTGGTTTGTGGGTGGTAAGATTAATATTTCTTACAATTGTGTTGACAGACATCTGACTACTTGGCGGAAAAATAAGGCCGCTTTGATTTGGGAAGGTGAACCGGGAGATTCCCGCACGCTAACATACTCCCAATTGCATCGAGAAGTTTGCCAGTTTGCCAATGTGCTGAAACAGTTGGGGTCCAAAAAAGGTGATCGCATTGGTATTTATATGCCCATGATTCCCGAAGCTGCTATTGCGATGTTAGCCTGTGCGAGAATTGGCGCACCCCATAGCGTTGTCTTTGGTGGGTTTGGTGCGGAGGCTTTGCGCGATCGCCTTAACGATGCTGAGGCTAAATTAGTAGTAACAGCAGATGGTGGTTGGCGTAAAGATGCGATCATTCCCCTGAAAGAACAGGTAGATAAAGCCTTAGCTGATAACGCAGTTCCCAGTGTCACAGATGTGCTGGTGGTACAACGCACAGGTCAAAAAACCCACATGGAACCAGGACGGGATCACTGGTGGCATGATTTACAAAAAGGTATCTCCGCAGATTGTCCCGCCGAACCAATGGACAGCGAAGATATGCTGTTTGTCCTTTATACTTCTGGCAGTACTGGTAAACCCAAGGGTGTTGTCCATACAACTGGTGGTTATAACTTATACAGCCATATAACCACAAAATGGATTTTTGACATCCAGGACACAGATTTATATTGGTGTACTGCTGATGTAGGTTGGATTACAGGACATAGCTATATTGTTTATGGACCCCTTTCCAATGGTACAACCACTATTATGTATGAAGGTGCGCCCCGTGCTTCTAATCCTGGTTGCTTCTGGGAAGTAATTGAAAAGTACGGCATAACGATTTTTTATACCGCACCTACAGCCATCCGGTCCTTTATTAAGATGGGTGAACACCATCCGAAAAGACGCAATCTTTCTTCCTTACGTTTACTGGGAAGTGTCGGTGAACCTATTAACCCAGAAGCTTGGATGTGGTATCACAAAATCATTGGTGGTGAACGGTGCCCTATTGTTGATACTTGGTGGCAAACGGAAACTGGTGGTATTATGATTACACCCTTACCTGGTGCAATTCCCACTAAACCAGGTTCAGCCACTTTGCCTTTCCCTGGCATTATTGCAGATATAGTGGATTTAGAAGGTAATTCTGTCCCAGAAAATGAAGGTGGTTATTTAGCAGTTCGTCATCCTTGGCCGGGAATGATGCGTACTGTTTACGGTGATCCTGATCGCTTTCGTCGGACTTATTGGGAACATATTCCCCCCAAAGATGGTAATTATACGTACTTTGCTGGTGATGGTGCAAGAAAGGATGAGGATGGCTATTTCTGGGTGGTGGGGCGTGTGGATGATGTGCTGAATGTCTCTGGACACCGCCTGGGAACCATGGAATTAGAATCTGCGTTGGTGTCTCATCCAGCGGTGGCTGAGGCTGCGGTGGTAGGTAAACCTGATGAGTTGAAGGGTGAGGAAGTTGTGGCTTTTGTGACCTTGGAGGGTACTTATCAAGCCAGTGAGGAGTTGAGTAAGGAACTGAAGAAGCACGTTGTTCAAGAAATTGGTGCTATCGCACGTCCTGCTGAAATCAGGTTTACTGATGCCTTACCGAAAACCCGTTCTGGTAAAATTATGCGCCGGTTATTGCGGAAGTTAGCCGCAGGTCAGGAGGTATCGGAGGATACTTCGACTTTGGAAGACCGCAGTGTTTTGGATAAGTTGCGGGAAGGTGCATAAACAATTCAAGATTCAAAATTCAAATTGTTTTCAATTTGGTTGAAAGCACTATAATCATTTAATTAATGGGGTAAGTGAAATAGCTTACCCTATTGAGTTTCGCGCAAAGACGATAAAGACGCAAAGACACAAAAAACACTTTGCGTCTTTGCGTCTTTGCGTCTTTGCGTTTTTATCTTTTTCTATCTGCAGTGTATTATTATTGTAATAATTGATACTATATTGCTAAAACACCACCACAAGGAATATTTTGTATTATAAAGTAATTTAGGGTTTATTAGGTGAATAATATATGAAACCAAGTGAAGATTGGCTGCAAGCAATAAATGAAAAATTTCTTAGGGAAGATGTACTACCTAAAGCAAGACTAATCCTGGCTATTTTAGAATGTTCCAAGCAATTTAACTGTTCTTGGATATGCCCATTAGATATTGATAAGACAGTTGAAAACTGGTCTTATAGAAATACTAAACCTGGTTCTCATCAGATTGGCTCACTCTATAAAGGAGCATTCTACTTTGATTCATGTTCTTGGCAAGTTGAGATTCCTATTGGATTTGGCCTGTATCGTATAAATGCGTTTCATTCTTTGACATCAATTCCAGATAATTTTTAGCTTGAAATTAAAGCCAAACATGAAATTTTCTGGGAATTTATTTTGCTCTGGTTAAACTGTGTAGACTATGCTTATAGGTACGACGATATCTTACAATTAAATACCTTCAATCAGTTAGCTACGAGTTTTATAAAAAGCGCCCATAAAGAGTTACAAGCTACAGTATCTCTTTTGTTGGAAGAACGTCCTCAAGTAAAAGCCATTGAGACTTCTATAATGGCAGTAGAAATGTACTTGGAAGGGGAGGATCCTAATTTGGCAAGAAGATGAAAGAAAGGAGAAATAATTCGCGATGATGCCTCGCGAATTAAAGGGGGACTATACGAATGCTGTCCATAACTGAGAAAATTATAGGAATAAGAGAGTATGGTTTAAAATAATGACAGCAGAAGATAAAAACTTTTAGAAGCTCACATCAAAGAGATAGCCAAAATCCTTATATAAAAATACCCCACCCGAAAAAATCGAAACATATGAGGGCATCGAAACATCTGTGCACGACCAGGTTTTAGAACATGTCAGTCCGAAAAGCGCCTTTTTTTTATCGGAGAAAAGACTGTCACAACAAAGGTAAAGCACGGACAATAAGGAGTTGTATTAGTAATATTAAAGTCACTAAGGATAGTGGATTAAATAACCTGTAACTCTGGTTAAGGGGTGTAATTCCAT
>ERZ1034415.40-NODE-40-length-33308-cov-39.112200_pt1 | contig 33308 bp, 39 predicted proteins | sample MGYA00520582_ERZ1034415 | MGnify/ENA primary metagenome ERZ1034415 (study PRJEB33736, sample SAMEA104288483) | Azolla nilotica | place: Sudan | collected 1982 | study: EMG produced TPA metagenomics assembly of the PRJEB19522 data set (Is there foul play in the leaf...
TACTTTTACAATGACTTTACCATCAAAGCCTCATTGCTCAACCTTATACAATCAGCGATCGCTGCCTTCATCTGTCTTATTGGTTATGTACTATATTTATATGCTTTTGCCCTGTGCCACAATGAGTATCATGAATTGTCACAAATTCACTTTTGGTGAATTGAGAGCTTCTTCATCTGGTAGATACACTATATAGTCTGTAGAGTGTTCTTTTTTGAAGTCTTGCCTAAACAATTTGATCAATCCAAATGCTCTCAAATGAGTTATCAAACCTTCATTGAGAATTTCTAAACTCCTTAAGAGACAATACTTTTCCCGTTTATTTGATACAGTTCTATTTTTCTCAATCCCAAATAGAAAACCCAATTTCTGGTTTTTTAAAAATTTGAAGCTTTCTAACCCTGAATACCAACTGTCTTCTGTAACTATTCTTGGTTTTACACCCCAATCAATCACTTCCTTGAGCATTTCCTGAAAATAATCGTTATTCGTCTTTCCCTCCTTTTTTTTGTATATTTTGTAACTTATTAGTACCGAATTTCTATACACAACACATCATTGTAGTACAGTGTGATTAAATTTATTCCTTTCATGCTCTTATGATATTTCCCAGACCAAAAATAACTGATTAATTCTGCATTTTTTATCACTACACTATTTTGCTACTTTGTCAATACGTAAGTCCTAGACCAGTACAAATTGCTGCATATAATGTTATATTCAATACCCAGACTCATTTACTAGTTGCTGCAGCCACCGCTGCGGGAAAAACAGAAGCTGCATTTCTACCAGTTTTAACGTTATTACAAGAAACCCCTGCTACCACAATCGGGATATTCTATATTAGTCCTATCAAAGCTTTAATTAATGACCAATTTGCACGGCTCAATGATTTATTAAAAACCGCAGATATACCTGTATATTCTTGGTATAGTGATGTTCCTCAAAGTCACAAAAACAAACTTTTAAAAAATCCTCAAGGTATTCTGCAAATTACACCAGAATCTCTAGGAAGTTTATTAATTAACAAACATAAGGAATTAATAAAATTGTTTGGTGATTTACGTTTTGTCATTTTTGATGAAATTCACGCCCTTATGGGTTCAGAAAGAGGTGATCAAATTATTTATCAATTACAACGTTTAGCAAAACCAGAACCCAACCTCGACGTATTGGTTTATCCACAACTCTCGGTGATTACTCAATGGCTAAAAAATTGTTAAGGTCAGGAATAGGAAAGCCAGTAATTACACCAAAGATTGAATCTGTAAATCGGCAACTTAAACTGGCTCTAGAACATTCTTATCTGGAGAAAGAATCTGACGAATCAGATTATAATAAATATATTTTTAACATCACTAAATCTCGCAAATGTCTAATATTTGCTAACTACTGTACCCAAACAGAATCTATTGTTTCTTCTTTGCATAAAATCGCCAGAACAGAAGGATTTACAGATATATATTATGTCCATCACAGTAGTATTTCTGCCGGCTGAAGATAGACAAACTGCTGAAAACGCCATGCGTGAACGTAATACTCTGGCTGTAACTGCTGCAACTTTAACTCTAGAATTAGGTATAGATATTGGTTATTTAGAAAGAGTTATTCAGTTAGAATCGCCTTTATCTGTTGCTAGTTTTTACAAAGATTGGAAAGAAGTAGCAGACGGGGAAAGTCTGCGGATATGCATTTTATTTGTGTAGAAGAAAAACCATTAGCAGAAACTTCATTACCACAACAAATACACTGCAAAAGTTGCCAGGGTATTTCTACTATTCAACTTTATTTAGAAGAACGTTGGATTGAACCAATTCATCCAATCAAATGTCCTTTAAGTTTGCTTTGTCATCAAACAATGAGCATCTTAGCCGCAACGGGGGCGCTTTCTTCTGCTGCTTTGGCTCAACGAATTTTTCGCTTATCACCATTTATTTATTAATATTTCTCAAAGTGATTACAAGTTACTGTTAAACTATTTAATTGATATTAATCACATTCAAAAAACTGAACAAGGTCAATTAATTATTAGTTGAGCTGGGGAAAAAATAGTTAATATATTTCAATTTTATGACGTCTTTGCTAATACTCAAGAGTATATAGTCAAGCAAGGTGGAACAGAAATTGGTAGTATTGTTATTCCTCTTTATGTAGGTAATCAATTTGCTTTAGCGGGAATAAGTTGGGAAGTTTTAGAAGTTGATTTCAAAAAGAAGGCTATTTTTGTTAAGCAATTTGAGGGTAAAGCTAGTATTTATTGGCGTGGTGGTAGCGGTAATATTTATAGTAGGATTTCACAATAAAAACGGCAATTTTTATTAGAAGATACAGAATATAGTTATTTAGAAAATCATGCTAAATCTCGTTTGCAGGAAGTTAGGAAATTAATACGAACAGCAGGATTAGATAAACAGAATATTCTACAATTAGAAAAAAATAAATGCTGCATTTTTCTGTGGATAGGTACTGTAGCTTATCGGACTTTAGAAAGATTGCTTAGCTCCTTTTGTCGGGAATCTTTGGAAATTAGCAGTATTGGTGGAATAAATCCCTATTATTTGACTTTGAAATGAGGTAAGGACAAATTTACCTATGTTTATCCTGAAATTACTTCGTTATGTGAGCAAAGAATTACCGCAGAACATTTAGTTAGTCATGCAGAAGCACCAGAATTGCAGAAATATTATCAGTTTATCCCCCATGAACTTTTAAGGAAAGGGTTTGTTAATGATTATTTAGATATAGCAGAATTGAAGCAGTTAGTTTCTATTTGGTAGAGGGATAAATCTGTAAGTATAATGATTATTATCAGCATCAACTTTAACTTTGCTACAGTAATCATAAATGTCATTGTCTTAACTGTAACTGCCCTACTATTTACCAATTGAGAATATATGATAGAAGAAGAACTCCTGAACCGTTTTACTAAAAAACCGAAAGTAATGGTTGGAAAACCGACAATTAAAGGCACATACTTAACAGTCGAGTATATTCTTAATCTTCTTGCACACGGCGCAACAATAACAGAAGTTCTGGAAGAATATGAAGGTTTAGTAGAAGCAGATATTCTGGCTTGTTTACTATTTGCATCTCGCTCTCTAGAAAGCACAAGTTTTATACCTTTGGCTGGGGAGATCGCCTAGATACGATTTTTAGTAGATGAAAATACAGGTGTGGCTGTCGCTCGTTGGTTAGGTGAATAAGGTTATGAAGTTTTCTCAGTTTATGAACAAGCAGGGGGAATAGATGATGATACAATTATTCAAAAGGCTTTTGATGAGAATTGGATTTTGATTAGTAGCGACAAAGATTTTGGCGAGAAAGTTTATCGGGATCAGCATCCACATCGGGGTGTGATTCTTCTGCGTTTGGGAAATGAACGTTCTACCAATAAAACCTAAGTTTTACAACAGGTATTGGAGCAATATATCGAACAATTAGTAGATCGTTTTGTAGTATTTACTGAAACTCAGATTAGATTTGCTAGGACAAAATAATTTACTTGTGGAATGTTTCTGACTTTGAGATTATGGGGCTTTATCCCAAAGCAGAACACGACCTACTGACTGACTATAGAGTTATTATATCTCTAACCTCTAGAAAAAGATGTTAAAATGCTATAGAGTTAGAGAGATTAAATAACATGATTTATCAAGATATTATTACAATTGAGCCAGATAAGCATAAAATTTAGATGCGTTTCCTCTGGGTGAAGTGGAAGAGATCGCACTTGTTAATAAATCTTTTAATAAATTATCGTTGCTGAGTCATTGCCATCATGGTTGCGACAGTCAATTCTGAGATGTTGTCAAGGGTGGGGCGTGTATCATTATCGGCATAAACGAGTGGTAACTCTTTATTTTCCCAAACCCAGATTTGCTTTCGCTGAATATCAATGCGCCAAGCAAGCTCTGTTCCTTTACTTAAGCAGTGCAGGATTTTGTGTTGTATATCTAAGGTGCTTTGGTCGGGGGAGCGAATTTCAATTAACCAGTCCGGTGAAACCTTGTAACAGTCCATCTTCATCAGAAAGACGCTCGCTCTTAACAACAGCAATATCAGGTAAGGGAGACATGGGAGGTACGATACACTGGAGTTCTTGCATAGCTTCTTAGGCGGTAGTTTGGCTATTGATGGCGTTAACATGGTTAGGTTGGAGGCGGGAATGAAACAGCGTTGGCATGGGTTTTTGCTGGGCTTGTCCCTGGATAAACACCGTCCATTGAGGGGGCGACAAGGAAGGTGAAACCATCACAGGACAGAGGTTTTACGTGATAGATCCCTTGAAAAAATTGATAAAAAAACGGTGCTTATTGACAATTAACTGTGGAGTCATCAGGCGGCTACGTCAGCATAAACCCTGAAGATAGGAAGAGAATGGTCTTGTTAATGGAACAACTCATCAATTTTATTCGCAATAAGTGGACATTTCATCAGTAGGGTCTAAACCATATAACCATTATACAGGAAGCTCCTTAGGTTCTTTATCGCCCCTCAAATCCCAAGAAGGAGAGGCTTCAATATTGGGTTGCTGAAGAAAATGGTCTAATAGGTTGGTGAGGATAGGAGATTGCATAGTTACCTCAGCAGTACGAAAAAAAAAGTTATCTATTGTTCACATCTTTGGGAAGTTCGGTAAATTTAATCTGTCTGTCTCGATAAATACCTTCGACTGTTTTTAGCATAAGTCTTGTGGTGTTCGTCATTTTTTAGCTTAAACCATAAGCACCTAGATAAACTCTATAATTTCCAAACTTTTACTCTCCGTATTTTTATTTTGTATTCGCACATAAAGCAAACAAATCCTAAAACAAAATAAAGAAATCGGGTTTTTGGCTACCAAAACTCTACTCTAATAATAGTAGCAGCAAATACATAAAACCTATATTTCTTGTCATAAAGGTGACGTTTCTTAGCATAAGATTACAACTTAATATATCTCAAAATATCTTGCTTAAATTGCTGAAAGTCTCATAAGCAACATAGATTTATCTTGAGTACAAAAAATCTCAAACCCTACCCCAAAAATACCAGTACCCCTGTGATAAAAAACTAGTACCCCTACCCCAACAAAAAATTTAAACTTGTGTACAATAGGGGTTTAAACCTATTGAGTACAATCGTAATATATTCAATAGATCCAATCGGTATCTGCTGTTTTGTCTCCTTTCGCGTCACCTGATATAAGCAGAAAAATACAACATGGCTCTTTTAACCAGACAGTACCGATGCAACAGTCTTTAGAGAGTACCAGTCAAACCCAAACTGCAATTACAGACTCGCGGCAAAATCAACGTCCTGGCGGTTTTTTTGAGCCATTAATGAGTGATTTTCGGATCATTTTTAAGCGTGATCCAGCAGCACGTAGTTGGTTAGAGGTTATCTTTTGTTACCCTGGATTTCATGCTCTTTGTTTACATCGTCTCGCGCACTGGTTACACATCTGTAAACTGGGTTTTATTCCCCGTTTAATTTCCCACTTGGGAAGGTTTTTAACCGGGATTGAAATTCATCCAGGTGCGGAAATTGGTAAAGGTGTATTTATCGATCATGGCATGGGTGTTGTGATTGGCGAAACTGCCATTGTGGGAGATTATGCACTTATTTATCAAGGTGTAACTCTAGGTGGAACTGGGAAAGAAACCGGTCAACGTCATCCAACTTTAGGTAATAATGTTATTTTGGGTGCCGGTGCGAAGGTTTTGGGAAATATTCAAATTAGCGATCACGTGCGTATAGGTGCAGGTTCAATTGTGCTACGTGATGTTCCTCCAGACTCTACCGTTGTGGGTATTCCTGGCCGCATTATTTCCCATAAACAAAGGAAAGGTCTTTCTCCCCTAGAACATGACAAGTTACCTGATATAGAAGCAGGAATAATTCGTTCCTTGGTTTCCCGAATTGAGAAGCTTGAAGAACAACTACAAACCCTAAAAAATCAACACCAGGATGAGGATAGTTGAATTATGTTGTCACTTGGTGAACAAGTTTTGCAGATTCCTTTAAGTGATAGATGGCAAATTCATCACCGTTTGCAAGAATTAATGATTACTTGTTCCTGTCCTCCAGATGGTTCTTTGCGAGTACAAGTCAATAGTTTGCAAGAAGCAATTCTTGTCCGCAGTACAGTCATGCAATTTTTAGCTTCTCGTTGTGAGTTGGTGGAATGGTTAGAAGGTTGTTGGTGTCACAGTTAAATCATCTCCAATTTAAATACAACATCCACAATCTTAAATTGGCATTAATGAAGATAATTGCCAACTGAAAAAATGTCTCACCAATACAATATGATATCAGAATTGATGATGCAAGCATGATTTATCCTCATAAAAACTCGAAGTTATTGTTCACTCACAAATGAGCTTGCTGATTGTAGGAAATTAACCTAAGCTTAGGTTTCACTCACTCTGCTAAATCTCAGACTTCTCTGACATATTTTATTCCTAAACAGAGTGAAGTTATTAAGTATCCTTGGGGTTAGCATTTTGTAATTTTGTCTAGTTTGGTATTTTCAACGTCAGATTATGGTAAACCGGAACAGCGATAAACAGTTACTTCAATTTTTGCATAATGAACTGGAACTTTCAAAAGCGGATATTGCTGTTGCTTTGCGACACCGCGAATTAGATAAAGGACCCATCCCTATGCTACTTTGGCAGTATGGCTTCATTAATTTAGAACAATTAGAAAAGATTTTTGATTGGTTAGCAGAACACGCTTAAACAATTGAAAATTCAATATTCAAAATTAAAAATGCTTATGGAATAAGTTCTTCATCTAGCTTTAGATCTCAGTGAAAATTTATTCACTTAGACGTGAAGCGACTATTTGTGAGATATAAATTGCTTATACCACCTAACAATTATTCTAAAAAGTTGAGGTTGCTACTATGATTGCTAGTTTAATTGCTGGACTGAGTATCTTATTATTCACGGGACTTGCGAATAGCTATATTAGCTACTGCCTATTTGTAGAGAATCCAAATCATGAAAGAAAGAAGACTTTGTAAATTATACCAAAATTTGGTTTTCTGCCATACAGATATGCTGGGAGTTCTTGAGCAATAATTAAATATTGTCAAGTGTGTTTATTAACTGGTGATATTTTTAGCATTTATTTGAAAACTTTTAATATTTGTTTCAAATCTTTCATTAATAGAAATTGTAGCGTTAAAGGGTATTAGTAAAAACTCGGCTAGAGGAATGTTTGAGATGAGTCAAATCATTATTAATGATACTACATTGCGTGATGGAGAACAAGCAGCAGGTGTTGCTTTTAACTTAGAAGAAAAAGTAGCGATTGCACAATTTCTTGATGCCATTGGTGTTCCCGAATTAGAAGTCGGTATACCCGCAATGGGAGAAGAAGAAATTCGTGCAATTCAAGCAATTGCTGACTTAGATTTAGATGCTAAATTACTAGGTTGGAACCGCGCTGTTATCTCAGATATTAAAGCTTCTATTGCCTGTGGATTAGAAAGAATACATATTGCTATTCCCGTTTCTGGTATACAAATTGCTGCTAAATTTCATGGTCAATGGAGAGTAAGTTTACAAAGACTCAAAGACTGTATTAGCTTCGCAGTTGATAATGGTCTTTGGGTTGCAGTAGGAGGAGAAGATTCTTCTAGATCTGATGAAAACTTCCTCGAAGATGTTGCATTATACGCTCAAGAATGGGGTGCGTCAAGATTTCGTTTTTGCGATACAGTTGGAGTTCTTGATCCCTTTGGAACTCACCTCAAAGTTAAGCGATTAGTATCTACTTTATCAATTCCTGTAGAGATTCACACCCATAATGATTTTGGACTAGCAACTGCCAACGCTATTGCCGGTATTAAAGCCGGAGCAACTTCTGTTAATACCACCGTTAATGGTTTAGGTGAAAGAGCAGGAAATGCAGCTTTAGAAGAAGTTGTCATGGCAATAAAATGTATCTACGGTGTTGATTTAGGAATTGACACTCGACATTTATTAGGACTATCTCAATTAGTTGCTGCTGCATCAGGTGCAAACGTCCCACCTTGGAAAGCAATTGTTGGTGAAAATACCTTTGCTCACGAGTCTGGAATTCATGCTCATGGTGTACTCAAAAACCCAGAAACATATGAACCATTTTCACCAGAAGAAGTAGGTTCGGAACGTCGTTTAGTAGTAGGCAAACATTCTGGAAGGCATTTATTATCTAACTTGTTAGAACAGTACGGGATCTTCTTAAACTCAGAAGAAACCCAGTCTGTATTAGATGCAGTGCGCTTACAATCAACACTGAAAAAACGCAGTCTCACCACAGAAGAGTTATTGAATTTAGTAAGTGAACAGAGGTATTCCCATGCAACGCGATGAAATAGAACTTAACTCACAACCAGTTTTTGAAATTGGTCAAAAAGTCCGAGTTAAGAAACTAATCAAAAACGATGGTACTTTTGGCGGTAGAGAAATTGGTGAAGTATTAGCAAGAATTGGAGACGTTGGTTATGTGGCAAGTATAGGAACTTTTTTGCAAGCTTACTATATATATGCCGTGCATTTCTTAGATACAGGGTACATCATCGGTTGTCGGAAAAGAGAACTAGAATCTGCTGAGGAAAAAAATGAAAGTAATGCTACGGATGAATAATGCTGGAACATTGGTTGTCTATGTCGCTAAAAAAGACCTAGAAGAAGAAGTTGTTAAACAAACAGATAGTGATGCAGGTAAAGTTCTCACTTTAGCTAATGGTTGGGAATTAGAAGTTAGTGAAATTCCGACTAAGGAAAGTTTACCCCTAACAGTAGAAGCTAAACGCCTCGCCTAAAATTATCACAAATTAGTAAAGATAGAAGGTAATAGGTGAAAATATCAAAAATATATTTTTCCTCTTCCTTCTTCCTTTATATCAGCAACATTACCCCGGGAACGTGGGGTTGATTATTTTCTATCTCAAATTTGAGTTATCAATATGGGTGAAAAGTACCAGACCTTATCGGAATTGAATTTGGAAGGACAGTTTTTAGGATTTATTGGTGATAAACCAGAAAAATATAAACATTTGCAGTTGGCAATTCCTTCAGGAGATGTAAAAATAAAATTACATAAAGATTTGCGTTGTTCCCTGGTTTCTACTTTAGTGCCTGGTGAACAAATTCGCGTTAGTGCTATCAGTAAATTCAACCCACGGACAAGTAAACTGAAACTCACAGCTTATCGAGTGCAAGCAGTTGGTTTTTGTCCGATTCATAATCATCTACCAGAAACTACAGCCAAGATTATGGTCTGTCAAAAATCCGGTTGTATTAAACGAGGTGGTAAGGGGTTATTATCAAAGTTAGAAAAAACCCTGTGCGATCGCGGTTTGTTGGACAAAGTAAAAATTGAACATACCGACTGTCAAAAACGTTGTAGCAGCGCACCCAATTGTGTTTTGATATTGGGTAAAAAGCAGTACAAAAAAAATCATCCAGATGCAATCGCCTCTTTGTTAGAAAACCATTTAAAAGGATGTCTTAAAAGTGGAAATATAGTGTATAAAAGCTCATAATGACGAGGCTTATATTAGAAAATAACAGTACTTTATGAGCATAAAATCTACTTTACATAATCTACACAATAGATATCTGATAGAAAATGAATATGTGTTTTATATAACCATTCTACAGACATCCTTCATGTAGAAATTTCCGTCTTTATATTCTTTTCCGGAACTGTTTAATTAAGGTCTGTATAAATGTTATATTATAGGATATTTTAAAAGGGTCTTTTACTATCAAAATTAGCACAATCACTCCTATAGGTATATGGATTAAACCTTGATTTACCGTTGTATCTAATCCCAAAAATAACGGTAAATTCTACCTTTCGGTACTTTCAAAACATCCTCTTATTTGAATAATTTAAGTGCATAAGAGTGTGAGGACTATAACTTTGACTAAATGCCAATTTGCCAATGTAATTTCCGCTAATTGGCTGCTGTTTATGGGAATAAATCTATTTGGTTACCTTTTCGTGTCTACATCTGTTGCCATTAGATCTGCATCTGCGGTTGATAGATCAGTTACTGATGCCGCAAGCAAGGAATTAGCGACTGAGCAAAAGACAAAATCAACTGAAGAGATCAGCCAAAAATCCCAACAGCTAGCTGTTGAACTTAATCAACCTTTGATTCAGATCAAAAAACCACAGACTATCACCGAACAGATAGATACCTCAACCAGCGTGGGTGATACCTTTGGTAAAGCCAAGAAACTTTCTCCTACTCAGCCCCAGAGTATCACTCAACAGATAGATGCCTCAACTAGTGCGGGTGATAAATTAGATGTTAATAAATCACAGCAGGATTTATTAATTGAACCCCTTGTTAAAATAACTCCTCCACCTAAGCGCACCTATAAACCTGGACTCAGTTTTGGCGCTCCGAGTGCTTTCGGGGCGGACTGGGGTGACTTATTTGTAGTAGGATCGGGCGCTACAGCAGGTAAAAGTAGGAATGGAGACCCAGACGCAAGTATGAGTGCAGGTTTTGGTTTAGGAGATGCCTACAACCTGATTGGTTTGGAATTCACCTTCAACAACGGTAGTATAAAAAACTTCGGTTATAACGGCACTTTTGACTTCAAAGCTCACCGCGTTGTCTATGCTCAAGGCAACACTCAAGTTGCTGTAGCTGGTGGCTGGAATACATTTGCCCAGTACGGTAATGAAGGTATTAGACCTTCCAGTCCCTATGGTGTACTCACCACATATTCTCTTTTACAGGCTAACAATCTTGTCAGTCCAATGGCCATCTCCTTTTCTATAGGAGCAGGCGGTGGCGACTTCCGACAAGGTAATGAGAGTACGGGTATATTTGTAGGAATGGGTCTGCAAGTTCATCGCCAATTAGGTATAGGTCTGGGTTGGAGTGGAGTCGGTTTAAATGCCGGGATTTCATTAGTCCCTGTACCTACCATTCCTTTGACTATTACTCTCCAAGGTGCTGATCTCACGGATAACAGTGCAGGCGGTACTGTATTTGTTATGACAGTGGGCTATGGTTTCAATTTCCTGCCTAAATAAACGCTTCAACATTTACAATTTAGAGAATAACCATGTTGAAAATCAGAACATTTGTTATTGCCCTCCTTCTGACACCTTTAATCTCGTTTACTTGGCAGTTAACAAATCAAGCTCAAACTAATTCACCAAGTAAAGGTACAGCAGGTTCTGCAAGTGGAGGTGGAAACACTGGCTCTGGTGGTACAGTTATTTCATCACCCAGTAAAGGTACAGCAGGTTCTGGGAGTGGAGGTGGAAACACTGGCTCAAATAATAACCCTGTTTCATCACCCAGTAAAGGCGTAGCGGGATCTGCAAGCGGAGCTACGCCTAATGTCATTGTCACAAAAGCGGCGGATGCTTCTCTACGTATTGACCTTTCACCTACGGCTGTACGTGAGTTGAATAATGCTGCTGCTGGTATACTTGCTAGTGGTCGTGCTGGTATATTCTTACCGATTAACACTAATAGACTGCAAGCATCCTTAATTTCAAATGGGCTTTCTCCACAATTAGCAAAAGAATTAACAGATGCAGCATCTCAGATTATCAAATTCCCCCGTTCTTATACTAGGTCCAGTCTTCCTTCACTTGAGTCATCACAAGCACGGCTAGTAGCCAGTATTAAAGCGTCAAAAGCTGGTTTAACTATCGCTGAGACTAATGAAGCAGTAACTGTTAACGCTGACAAACTGAACGAAACTATTAATATCTACAACAAGATTGTTCTAGAAACCGATCCAGCAACTCTTCAGAAACTTTCACACAACTCAAACTTTGTGGCAATTGGTAAAACTCTCACAACATTAAGGGCTGCAATTAAGTAGTATTTATTCACGTCCGTAGGTTGACATATTCCCCGACATTCTACGTCGGGGATTGCTGCTCATGGTTTACAGAAATTCACTTGCTCTAAACCCAATTTTTCGGTAACTTTTACGTCGGTAGTTACTGCTAAACGCTTCACTATAGCTGAAGCTGAATATCACCGTGTAGCGAAACTCGGCTTTTTTAGAGAAGATGAGCGAGTTGAGTTAATTAGAGGTGAAATAATTCAGATGGCTGTAAAAAGTAAATCACATTCAACCTTCAATAGACGATTAAGTAGTCGTGCAAAATAAATTTTGCATTTGGCAGAGGCAACAGGTAACAGGTAACAGATAAACACTACAGAGATTTTTATTTTTTCCAAAAAAATCCAATTAATTTTGCTCAGGTACTTAATCACGGAATTAACACAATTACTAGGTACTCTTGCAACTTTACAAACTCAAGATCCTATGATCCTGTAATTTTGACCTGTAATCTTTAGCGTATCCATTTTTTTTGGTAAATACTGTTATAATTGAGTTGAATGTTTTCTAGTACCAGACCTAAATCGTCTCGTGACCTAAACCCTTCTAAACGCTCCTTAACAATACCATTTTCAATTAGTAATAAGGTTGGTAGGGACTTAAGCCTATAAGTACTAGATAGTTTCAAATTTTGCTCGGCATTAACCTCAACTAATTTTATGCTATCACTGCATCGGATCTGAAATTGAAGCAGCAAAGGATAAATAATTCTAGATAGTTCAGACCAAGGTGTTTTGTTTTTATAACTCCACGAACGCTATCAAAAGGCATCTGGCAGTAGATATTCTCGGCTTTCCCTTTTCTACTCACTGTACTCAGGCTAATATTTCTGATGACCAAGGGCTGATTGAGATGTTGACAATTCATATCGACTTCTTCAAATCAAAACCTGTGGAACTGCCTAAAATGACAATTCTTTTAGACAACGGTTATCATCCTGACAAACTAGAAGCAGAGTTAGTCTTGGTTGATCCAGAAATCATGAGTGAAATTCAATTTTAATTGTCTCCTAAACCATCCCAGGAGGAAAAAGCCAAGCAAGGGAAGTCTGGTTTTGTTCCAGTTCAAGCCAGATGGGTAATTGAAAGAAGTAATGCTTGGATGGAACGCTGTAAAAGCTTGGTCAAAAATTTTGAAAGAACTTTGGAAAATGCGACGACTAAGATTCATCTCTTTTTTGTCATACTTATGCTCCGAAGATTAGCTACTTCATAGATCCCAAATGGGTTCTATAGTCATTGAAGCAGGTATTCCCATTCAAAAAATAGAAAGACTTATCACCCATCGTTTCCCCAAATGTTCTATAGTATTTTGGGGGAGTTGAGGCTACTCTGTGGCATCCTCAACTTGGTTTCTTGGTTTATCAGCGGCGGCTGATCCCCGTCGCACTAGTGGCGTTGCTAGTGGTGGTAGTTAATACCAAATTGCATTCAGAGATACTGCAAAAATAGGAATAAATAGCGATAAGATTAAGAAAGATTTCACAATTATTGCAATAGGTTAACAAAATTCAAGTTTAGTAAAATACTGCACAGAGAAAAAAATTAATGACAGATTAAAAGCAAGGTACAGAAAGGTTAAAAGTTTCAGAAAAAACTTTCTTACAAACACCTGACTTAGAGCTTGGGCCTCCTGCTCTAATGTTATCGTAATCACTGTTAGGTTGTGGCTTCCTAGTGCTTTCGCCTTGATTTCATTTAGTTGTTATTGGAGGTTTTTGAACGCACAGCCAGAAATGCCTGCCTAGTTTGGAATGAAGGATCTACAATTCTGATTGGTAGATTACAAAGTTTGTCCACCTTAGTTGATTTAGTTGATGTCGTTAATTCAGATTAACCCATTTTATTGCATTATTATTTCACCAATAAATCGCTGTATTTTACTGACTTCTATCTGTCGTAATTTACAGCGATTTTAATCATGGTAGGGAATGGAGGAAATGATTAACTCATTAAAGTCATGATTGTAACTTCTGGTGGACAAAAGAAACGTCCTGGGAGATAAGTTCCTAAACCCCTATTTACATATAGTTGATTTTTGCCTAATTGATGTAACCCTTGTGAGCATTACCAATGTGGGACTACAAAGTAATTTTTTCTCAGCAATGGTACTCACCGACGTAATTTAATCGGTATTTTTTCCACTACTTTATTGTAAGTAACTAACCCAGGTCCAAGTCCAGGAATGATAATTTGTCCTCCATGAGTATGGCCAGATAATTGTAAATCTACGCGCCATGTCTTCAATATTTTAGCTGTATCTGGATTATGAGATAAAACTAGACGTGGTATATTATTATATACCTGGTTCATGACTCGTGCGGGATTAAATTCTTTGGAGAAAAAGTCTGTTAATCCTACCAACGGTAATTCATTTCCTAGTGGATAAGCGATTTGACTCCACAGGACATTAATACCAATATTTTCTAGTCCTGTTGTAATTTGTGATTTGGAATTTCCATAACATATATCATGGTTGCCAAGTACAGCATAAATCCCACAATTGCTTTCTAAATTGTTGAAATGTTTTGCGAGGTGATGAATAGGTTCTGGAGTTGTGGTTACATAGTCACCAGTTAATATAACTAAATCTGGTTGTGCTTCGTTACAGATGGCGATCACTCTTTCTAGCATTTTATCTGAGAATGGCAAACCATCGTAATGAAAATCTGACATCTGCACCAGTTTTTTACCTTGTAATGATGCAGGTAAACCCGCAATCTTAACCGTTAGTTTTTCTGTCGTCAACGGTCCAGATAATAACCTGTGCATAAGCCGTTTAATGATTTTGAGTAGTATTTTTTATAGGTTAACTAAAAATTTTCAATTTGTTCTCAGTAACAAGATAACTTTTTGAAAAATTTATAAAATTTGTGATAAGCATTCTGCTAATACCTAACGGCACGCTACGCGAACAGCCATAAGCAGTCAGCTTTTTCAAGCTAATGCTAAAAATACCTAGAGCTTGCTGAAAAAGTTGTTCGTGACTCCTGAATTCTTACAATTTGTCATCTCAACATTGAGGATGTCTATTCTTCACAAATCATACCAAGTCCGCCTCATTAGAAATCATAAATTTTGTCCTCTACCGAATTACCAGTTACCAATTAGCAGATATATGAAAACGGATTTGATATCAAATCGAAATCCTAACTCAGTGCGATCGCAATTTTACCTACTGTGCGCTCACCTTCGCTATACTCATGAGCAGCCGCTAATTCTTCCAGAGGATATGTGCGATCAATCACTGTTAGCATTTTACCTGTTTCAATTAACTCTTTTAAATAAAGCAGATCTTGACTATTAGGCTTCTCTAACACAAATTTCACTTTTTGACCAGGAAGGAACATAGTTAAAAAACCCTGTACAATTACTTCCGGTGTAGGAAGGGTAGAAACATAAACCCCATTTGCCTTTAAAACTTTTCGGCACTTAGAAAATGCTCGTTTAGCAACTGCATCAAATATAATATCGTACTGCACATTACCTTCTGTAAAGTCCTGATGCGTATAATCAATAACAAAATCTGCATTCAGAGATTTGACCAAATCCAAATTTTTAGAACTGCAAACACCAGTCACTTGAGCCCCCAATGCCTTAGCAATTTGCACCGCAAAAATGCCCACACCGCCTGAAGCACCATTAACCAATACATTCTGACCTGATTTGATGTTGCCCAAGTCTCGCAGGGCTTGTAGAGCAGTTAGCGCAGCTAATGGTATGGTGGCTGCTTCTGCATAACTCAAGTTATTGGGTTTGGGAGCCGCTAAATTTTCTAGAATTGCGGCAAATTCTGCATAAGCGCCTCCAGGAAAGCTGGTGGTGCCATAAATAGCATCTCCTTCTTTGAAGCGCGTCACTTGTGAACCAATTGCGACGACTTCCCCAGCCACATCAAAACCCAGAATTAGCGGGAATTTATTCCCGGTCAAAATACTTAACATCCCCTTACGGGTTTTCCAGTCAATGGGATTAACACTACTAGCATGAACTTTTACAAGTAACTGATCAGGCTTGATTTTTGGTTGTTCCACCTCTTGCAAATGCAGCACATCCGCAGAACCATAACGACGGATCACAATAGCTTTCATGGCTCCACCCCTGTTTTTGTACACTATGTTTGTTCGCCATAATTACAGTGTAGCGCACCGCCGATAACGTAGCGTGGCGTAAGCCATAGGTGATCGCTGAATGTTCAGTACGATTAATTTCTTTCCCTGTTCACTATTTCTTAAGTTCACTATTTCTTAATTTGATATTATTTCTTATTCTTCAACAGCTTTAAGAACATGAGAACCAACAAAAAAGCTATAAAAAATAAATTACTTGCAAATAATCTGCATTAAGAGTTATGCTTTTATTAAAGCCATAATACTGATTCAACATGGATTAGAAGTGCAATTTGGATTATTAATCATTGAAAACTTAAAAGAATATAAACTGTATTTTTACCCCAAAAAAATGATATGTTGTATACAGAATTGAATTTCGCACGTATCTGGAGTAGTACGGCTTATCCTACTCCAGTTTTTCCACCTCAAATCCTTGTAAATTATTGTCTTTGGCAGGATTTGCGGAGTGTTTGAGTACATGATGAATATATAGTAAAATCAATCAAAATCTTACCCAAATCCTTATAGATATTGGGTTTTGACTGAGTACAAATAAATCCTGAACCCCATTCCATAAATACTCGTACCCTAACTGAAAAATACTAGAACCTCTACCCGAAAAAAGATTATTTAATTTTTGTAATCCTGAAAATATTGGGGTTTCTCAATCTGAGTACAAACGTAATAAATCCAATAAATCCTATCCCAGATCAACCAGTCACCTATCTAAAAAGGGCTGCTATAAATCATTTATCGCCAATTACTTAAAGCTCCTTAACAAAGTTAGAAGCTTAAAGTGAGTGGAGGGATGAGATAGCACCATGCCTGAAGTGAATAGAAGTCGCGGCTGTATACACAAAATCTACCCAAGACCCAAATATTGACACAGACCAGCCGAACCCCAAAGATTTACTGCCCACCCTTGTATTAATTTTGGATTTTGTGGAAAGTCTGAGCGGAGGAAACCTGCGATCATAACTTTCCAAGACAGATTTTAGATTTTGGATTAAAAGCGTTTTTATCAAAAATAGGCTGTTACCAACATTGCAAATCTGACTAAAATTATCCAAAATTATCCAAATTTGCTATCATTGGGAGGCAAGTATAAGACGCCACTTCAGTTCATAGGCATTGGAAGTAGCAACGGCATCTCCCACAGTGGCTATCTAGTCCACCGACCTTTGCGAAATTCAATGACACTACCGGCTACAGGACTCCTCACCTCCTCCGAACAGGAACTCAATATCAAGCAAGCCAAATCAGGTGGTTGTGGTTGCGACAGCAGCACAGCTCTAGAAATGGACGAAAAGCTCAAAGAACGCATTGCCAAACACCCTTGCTATAGTGAAGAAGCACATCACCATTATGCACGGATGCACGTTGCAGTTGCACCAGCATGTAACATTCAATGCAACTATTGTAACCGCAAGTATGACTGTGCTAACGAAAGCCGACCTGGAGTAGTGAGTGAGTTACTCACACCTGAAGAAGCCGCACATAAAGTGTTGGTAATTGCAGGTAAAATTCCCCAAATGACAGTGTTGGGAGTTGCAGGTCCTGGTGATCCTTTGGCAAATCCTGAAAAAACATTCCGTACCTTTGAGTTGATTGCAGATAAAGCACCAGATATTAAGCTTTGCTTATCAACTAACGGTTTGATGCTACCAGAATATATTGATCGCATCAAACAATTAAATATAGATCACGTTACTATCACCCTTAACACCATTGATCCAGAAATCGGCGCACAAATTTATGCTTGGGTTCATTACAAACGCAAACGTTATAAAGGTGTGGAAGGTGCAAAGATTCTGCTAGAAAGGCAGTTGGAAGGACTGCAAGCTTTAAAAGAAGCTGACATTTTGTGTAAAGTTAATTCTGTGATGATTCCCGGAATTAATGATAATCACTTGGTGGAAGTTAACAAAATGATTCGTGAGAATGGTGCATTCTTACACAACATCATGCCGCTAATTTCTGCACCAGAACATGGGACACATTTCGGTTTAACTGGTCAACGTGGTCCAACAGGAAAAGAACTCAAGGAAGTTCAAGATAACTGTTCTGGTAACATGAAAATGATGCGTCACTGTCGCCAGTGCCGAGCAGATGCGGTAGGATTATTAGGAGAAGACCGCAGCCAGGAATTTACCAAAGAGAAATTCTTGGAAATGTCTCCAGAATATAACCTGGAAACACGCCAGGAAGTTCATGAGGGCATTGAGAAATTTAGAGAAGAAATTAAACTAGCAAAAGCCAAGGTACAAACTGGTAAGAAAGTTGCCAACAGTCCGAAAATTTTAGTTGCTGTAGCGACTAAAGGTGGTGGATTAGTTAATCAACACTTCGGTCATGTGAAGGAATTTCAAGTGTACGAAGTTGATGGTAATGAAGTGCGCTTTATCAGTCATCGCAAAATCGACCAATATTGTCAAGGTGGATACGGTGAAGAAGCGACCGCAGAAAATATAATGAAAGCGATCGCAGATTGTAAAGCAGTCTTAGTTGCCAAAATTGGTAACTGTCCCAAAGAGAAATTAGAAGCAGCAGGGATAAAGACTGTGGAAACTTACGACGTAATTGAAAAAGTCGCACTTGAATTTTACCACCAGTATGTAGGGACTGGGGATTAGGGACTGGGGAATTAGGGATTGGGGAATAGGAAAAAAACTCTTCCCAATACCCAATACCCAATCTCCAATACCCAATCTCCAATCACCAATCCCCACCTAGGAGAATAATCATGGCTTACAAAATTACCGCAGCGTGTATTTCCTGCAAGCGTTGTTTGTCTGTATGTCCTACTGGTGCAGTGAAAATCCTAGATGGTAATCACTCCATTGATTCTGAACTTTGCACAAACTGCGCTGGGGGCATATACACTGTACCTCAATGTAAAGCCGTTTGTCCTACTGTTGATGGTTGCGTTAAAGAACCTAGTGATTATTGGGAAGGTTGGTTTTTTAAATACAACCGCGTCATTGCCAAGTTAACAAATAAACAAGATTATTGGGAGTGTTGGTATAACACTTATTCCCAAAAGTTTTCGGAACAATTGCAAAAGAGTCAAGTAGTTGTTTAGGTAACTAGGGACTGGGGACTGGGGATTGGGGCGAGGTTTTTATTACCAAGTACCAATTACCCATTACCAATCCCTTAATACTTCATAATTAATATGGAAACTATGCTAAATAATTAATATGGAAACTATGCTAAAAGATTGCATCTATCTGGATAATAATGCTACCACTAAGGTAGCTCCCCAGGTGATTGAGGCAATGATGCCTTTTCTGACTGACTATTACGGTAATCCTTCTAGTATGCACACCTTTGGTGGGCAATTAGCTAAAAGTGTGAAGGTAGCTAGAGAACAAACTGCAGCTTTAATCGGTGCTGAAGAATCGGAAATAGTCTTTACTAGCAGTGGAACTGAAGGTGATAATGCAGCTATTCGTGCTGCTTTATTAGCTCAACCAGAAAAACGTCATATCATTACTTCCCAAGTAGAACATCCCGCAGTTTTAAATGTCTGCAAACAATTAGAAACTCAAGGTTATCAAGTTACCTATTTGTCAGTTAATGATAAGGGACAAATATACTTGAATGAGTTAGAAGCTTCTCTAACTGGCAACACTGCTTTAGTGACAGTGATGTATGCCAATAATGAAATCGGCACTATTTTTCCAATTGAAGAGATTGGTGCTAGAGTTAAAGAATATGGAGCAATCTTTCACGTTGATGCAGTACAAGCGGTAGGTAAAGTACCCTTGAACATGAAAACCAGCACTATAGATATGTTAACTATCTCTGGTCACAAAATTCATGCGCCCAAAGGTATTGGTGCTTTGTATGTGAAACGTGGTGTAAGATTCCGTCCCTTATTAATAGGTGGACATCAAGAAAGAGGACGGAGAGCAGGTACAGAAAATGTTCCCGGAATTATCGCTTTAGGTAAGGCAGCGGAACTGGAAATGCTACTCTTGGAAGAGGCGACTAAGAGAGAAAGAAAATTGCGCGATCGCCTCGAACAAACTTTACTTGCTAAAATTCCCGATTGTGTAGTAAATGGTGATGTGAAAAATAGATTACCAAATACTAGCAACATCGGTTTCAAATATATCGAAGGTGAAGCAATTCTCCTACTTCTGAATAAACACGGTATTTGTGCTTCCTCTGGTTCTGCTTGTACTTCTGGTTCACTTGAACCCTCCCATGTTTTAAGAGCAATGGGTTTGCCTTACACTACTTTACATGGTTCAATTCGCTTCAGTCTTTGTCGCTACACCACCGAAGCAGAAATTGAGCAAGTAATTGCAATCATGCCAGAAATTGTTGAACGTCTCCGCGCTTTATCTCCCTTCAACAATGATGAAGCGGGTTGGTTACAACAGCAAGAGCATACCTTAGTAAATCGGTAGATTGGGGACTGGGGATTAGGGACTGGGTGCTGGGAAAACTCTCAACCTACCTAATACCCTCAAATCCCCTACTCAATCATGAATCTAAGAACAGAAATCTAAAATCCAAAATCTACAATGAACTATGTGGGACTACACAGATAAAGTATTAGAGTTGTTTTACGATCCTAAAAACCAAGGTGCAATTGAAGAAACAAATGAACCTGGTGTCAAGGTTGCAACTGGAGAGGTAGGCAGTATTGCTTGCGGTGATGCTCTCAGATTGCATTTGAAAGTGGAAGTTGCATCTGATAAGATTCTCGATGCTCGTTTTCAAACTTTTGGCTGTACTAGTGCGATAGCTTCTTCTAGTGCTTTAACTGAAATGGTTAAAGGATTGACTGTAGATGAGGCTTTGAAAGTCACCAATAAACAAATCGCTGCATATTTAGGTGGTTTACCTGAAGCAAAAATGCACTGTTCTGTTATGGGTCAGGAAGCTCTAGAAGCTGCTATCTCTAATTATAGAGGCATTCCTTTAGCTGCCCATGATGACCATGATGAAGGAACACTAATTTGTACTTGTTTTAGTATCAGTAATTCTAAGATTAGAAAAGCGATCACTCAAAATAATCTTCTCAGTGCAGAACAAGTAACAAATTATATAAAAGCTGGTGGCGGATGCGGTTCTTGTTTAGCGAAAATTGATGATATAATAAAAGAAGTTAAACAAGAGTTCGCCAAAGATAATCTCCACACTAATGGCGCGAAAGCTAAGACAGAAGTTTCAGGTTTAGGTAATAGTTTAGCGCAACAAAAACCATTAACTAATGTACAAAAAATTGCCTTAATTCAAAGAGTATTAGATGAAGAAGTCCGACCCGTTCTAATCGCCGATGGGGGAGATGTTGAACTTTATGATGTAGAAGGCGATAAAGTGAAAGTTGTTCTCCAAGGTGCTTGCGGTTCATGTTCTAGCAGCACAGCTACTTTAAAGATTGCGATTGAATCAAGATTACGCGATCGCATCAGCAAAGAAATTATCGTTGAAGCAGTTAATTATTAGTCATTAGTCAAAAAGAACTGACGACTGACAAGCAACAAATCTTTACAACCCAATAAACATCATGTACACAAGCAAATTTTCTGTAGAGCGTTCGCCCCCATAGCGACGTTCTACACACGCTCACCGCCGTAGAACTTGGCCGTGAGAACCAAAAGACGAAAGACACCCAATCAACCAATTCTAGGAAAACACGAACAATGACTACTGACGCAAGTATTAGACAGATAGCTTTCTACGGCAAGGGCGGTATCGGTAAATCTACCACCTCTCAAAATACCCTAGCAGCTATGGCTGAAATGGGTCAACGCATCATGATCGTAGGTTGCGACCCTAAAGCTGACTCTACCCGTTTGATGCTTCACTCCAAGGCTCAAACCACAGTATTACACTTGGCTGCTGAAAGAGGTGCTGTTGAAGACCTCGAACTCCATGAAGTAATGTTGACCGGTTTCCGTGGTGTTAAGTGCGTTGAGTCTGGTGGTCCAGAACCCGGTGTAGGTTGTGCAGGTCGTGGTATTATCACCGCTATTAACTTCTTAGAAGAAAACGGTGCTTACACAGACTTAGACTTCGTATCTTACGACGTATTAGGTGACGTTGTATGTGGTGGTTTTGCTATGCCTATCCGTGAAGGTAAAGCACAAGAAATCTACATCGTTACCTCTGGTGAAATGATGGCGATGTACGCTGCAAACAACATCGCTCGTGGTATTTTAAAATATGCTCACTCCGGTGGTGTACGTTTAGGTGGTTTGATCTGTAACAGCCGTAAGGTTGACCGTGAAATCGAATTGATCGAAACCTTGGCTGAACGTTTGAACACTCAAATGATTCACTTCGTACCCCGCAACAACATCGTTCAACACGCAGAATTGCGTCGTATGACCGTTAACGAATATGCACCTGATAGCGATCAGGGTAATGAATACCGCGCATTAGCGAAGAAAATCATCAACAACAAAAAACTCACCATCCCCACCCCAATCGAAATGGATGAGTTGGAAGCATTGTTGGTTGAATTCGGTATTCTTGAGGATGATTCCAAGCACGCTGAAATCATTGGTAAGCCTGCATCTGCTGCCAAGTAGAAATCTATAAATCAGGAAAAGGAAAAAGGGAAACTCTACATAATTTCCTTTTGACCTTCCCTTCCCTCCAATCCCCACAGGGGACATCAAAAGTCCCCATCCTTAATCCCCAATCCCCCTTCCTTAGGAGCAAGAGAGAGAGATAATGACTCCTCCAGATGACAAGAAGATCGTTGAACAAAGAAAAGAACTAATTAAAGAAGTTCTGAAAGCCTACCCCGAAAAAGCTGCTAAAAAACGTGAGAAGCACTTAAACGTATACGAAGAAGGCAAGGCTGATTGTGGTGTTAAATCTAATATCAAATCCCTTCCTGGTGTAATGACCGCTCGTGGTTGTTCTTATGCAGGTTCTAAAGGTGTGGTTTGGGGTCCTATTAAGGACATGATCCACATCAGCCACGGTCCTGTAGGTTGCGGTTACTGGTCTTGGTCTGGTCGTCGTAACTACTACCTGGGTAAAACAGGTGTTGACACCTTTGGTACCATGCACTTCACCTCAGATTTCCAAGAACGCGACATCGTGTTCGGTGGAGACAAGAAACTGACCAAGTTAATTGAAGAATTAGATGTATTATTCCCCTTAAATCGTGGGGTTTCTATTCAATCTGAATGTCCCATCGGTCTAATTGGGGATGACATCGAAGCAGTAGCTAAGAAGACATCCAAAACCATTGGTAAGCCAGTTATTCCCGTACGTTGCGAAGGTTTCCGCGGTGTGTCTCAGTCTTTAGGACACCACATCGCTAACGACATGATTCGTGACTGGGTATTCCCCAGAGCAGATCAAGCTAAGAAAGACGGTACATTGAAGTTTGAAGGTACTCCCTACGACGTAGCTATCATTGGTGACTATAACATCGGTGGTGATGCTTGGGCCAGCCGTATCCTGTTGGAAGAAATCGGTTTGCGCGTAGTTGCTCAGTGGTCTGGTGACGGTACATTCAACGAAATGTTGATGACCCCCAACGTGAAGATGAACCTCATCCACTGTTACCGCTCGATGAACTACATCAGCCGTCACATGGAAGAAGCTTATGGTATACCCTGGCTTGAGTATAACTTCTTCGGTCCTACCAAGATAGCTGCATCTTTACGCGAAATCGCTTCCAAGTTTGACTCTAAGATCCAAGAAAACGCTGAGAAGGTAATTGCTAAATACCAACCCACAATGGATGCGATCGTTAAGCAATATCGCCCCCGTTTGGAAGGTAAGACAGTTGCAATGATGGTTGGTGGTCTACGTCCCCGTCACGTTGTTCCTGCTTTCCAAGATTTAGGAATGAAGATGATTGGTACTGGTTATGAGTTCGCTCATAATGACGACTATAAACGTACTACCAACTACATCGAAAATGGAACAATCGTTTATGACGACGTTACCGCTTACGAATTTGAAGAATTCATAAAAGCATTAAAGCCAGACTTAGTTGCTTCTGGTGTGAAAGAGAAGTACGTATTCCAAAAGATGGGTCTTCCTTTCCGTCAAATGCACTCTTGGGATTACTCCGGACCTTATCACGGTTACGACGGATTCGCAATCTTTGCTCGTGACATGGATTTGGCACTGAACAGCCCAACTTGGGGACTAATTGGCGCTCCCTGGAACAAAAAAGCTCAAGCTAAAGCCAAAGCTAAGGCTTCCGTTTAGGGAACAAAAATAGTAGGGGCAAAAAACCTGTAGGGATAGTCTGGGGTTTTGCCCCAGAGGGGAGTTGGGAATTCAAGATTCAAAATTAAAAATTCTAAGTTTTGGATTTTGCATTCTGAATTTTGAGCCAGATTCCCCACTCTCGACCTAAAAACCCCGCCCCTACAGCAAACACAACACACAGCAAGTTTGGAGTACTAGAAATGCCACAGAATCCAGAAAATATTAAGGATCACGTTGAGCTATTCCATCAGCCAGAATACCGACAACTGTTTGAAAACAAGAGACAGTTTGAAAATGCTCACGACCCCGCAGAAGTAGAACGGGTTGCAGAATGGACAAAAAGCTGGGAATATCGTGAAAAGAACTTAGCTCGTGAAGCTTTGACCGTTAACCCCGCTAAAGGTTGCCAACCTCTAGGCGCTATGTTTGCGGCTGTAGGTTTTGAAGGTACTCTTCCCTTCGTTCAAGGTTCTCAAGGTTGTGTGGCTTACTTCCGTACCCACTTAACCCGTCACTATAAAGAACCATTCTCCGGCGTTTCTTCTTCGATGACTGAAGACGCTGCTGTGTTCGGTGGTCTGCAAAACATGATCGATGGCTTGGCCAACTCCTACAAGCTTTATAAGCCAAAAATGATTGCTGTCTGCACCACCTGTATGGCAGAAGTTATCGGTGATGACTTACAGTCTTTCATCGGAAACGCTAAGGAAGCTGGTTCAGTTCCTCAAGATTTACCAGTACCTTTTGCTCACACACCTAGCTTCGTTGGTTCCCACATCACTGGTTACGACAACATGATGAAGGGAATTCTTTCTACCTTAACTGCAGGTAAGAAGAAAGCCAAGAGCAATGGTAAAATCAACTTCATCCCTGGTTTTGACACCTACGTAGAAAACAACCGCGAAATCAAGCGGATTGCTTCTTTGATGGGTATCGACTACACCCTGTTATCTGATAACAGCGATTATGTTGACTCACCTTGCGATGGTGAATTCAATATGTACCCAGGTGGTACCAAGTTAGAAGACGCAGCAGATTCCATCAACGGTAAGGCTACTATTGCTCTTCAAGGTTATTCCACTGCAAAGACCTGTGAATACATTGCTAAGGAATGGAAGCAAGACGTTTGTGTTTCTCGTCCTTGGGGTATCAAGGGAACTGACGAGTTCTTGATGAAACTCAGCGAATTGACTGGTAAGGCTATTCCTGAAGAATTGGAAATCGAACGTGGTCGTGCAGTTGATGCTATGACTGACTCCCATGCTTGGTTGCATGGTAAGCATTTCGCTATCTATGGTGATCCTGACTTAGTTTACAGCGTAGTTGGTTTCATGCTGGAAATGGGTGCTGAACCTGTACACATCTTGGTTCACAATAGCAACGAAGTATTTGAACAAGAACTGCAAGCATTGTTAGATTCTAGCGTGTTCGGTAAGTCCGCTAAAATCTGGGGTGGTAAAGACCTGTGGCATTTACGCTCCTTGTTGTTCACGGAACCCGTAGACCTGTTAATTGGTAACTCCTACGGTAAGTACCTGTGGCGTGATTGTGGTGTACCTTTGGTAAGAATTGGCTATCCTATCATGGATCGTCACCACTACCACCGTTACGCTACCGTTGGTTATAAAGGTGTAATCAACTTGTTGAACTGGATTGTTAACACAGTCTTTGAAGAAATCGATCGCACCACCAATGTTCCTGGTAAGACCGATATTTCTTACGACTTGATTCGTTAAGAGTGTCAGTGGTTAGTCGTCATTCAGAAACAATCACAACTGACTACTAACAACCAAACAAATAATAAATAGGGATTGGGAATTAATTCCCAATTCCCAAATTCTCACTTCTGATTTATAGTTATCTCCGGCATCTCTCATGACATCTATTCCTCACTCTCATCCACACCATAATCACCATCCACCTAATTATAAAGTTCTGGTTATTTTGAACTTCTCAAGCCTTTACAGCGATGGATAGATGGCATTGAAGTTAAAAACTATTGCTTCGCTCATTTCCAGAAATTTTGTCAGCTAATTCCTTGCTGTTGTCATTTTGATCGAGATATTAATTTATCTGGGTGAAGTTTCCATATTCCGGCACTATGCAAAATCAATCCTTTATATTCCTTTATATAATGAAGTAGTTGCTTTGCGATTTCGTGCTTTATCTTACCTGGCTGATGAATGTGGTGAAGACATCACCAAGTATATTTACTAGAAATCCGTTTCTACTCATTACTGTTCGGTTATTAGTCATTAGTATTCAATAATTTAAAATGACAATTATCAAGGATTGATATTATTATAACTCAGTTACAGATAAATAGACATCTTTTCTGAATCTTTATCTGTGTGAATCTTGTGTAAAGAGGAATTTTTCAGGAAGTCTATTTAGGTTTGCCCACATTTCAATTAACAAGTTCCATTGAGCGCGAGAAGAGATATGAAAATTACCCAAGGCAAAATTAACGAGTTACTTAGTGAATCAGGATGCAAACATAATCAACATAAACAGGGAGAAAAGAAAAACAAATCTTGTACACAACAAGCTCAACCAGGTGCTGCTCAAGGAGGATGCGCTTTTGATGGTGCAATGATTGCATTAGTACCTATTACTGATGCTGCTCATTTGGTTCATGGACCTATTGCTTGTGCTGGTAACTCTTGGGGAAGTCGTGGAAGTCTTTCTTCTGGTCCAATGCTCTATAAGACTGGTTTTACCACTGATGTTAGTGAAAATGATGTAATTTTTGGTGGTGAGAAAAAGCTTTATAAGGCAATTTTGGAAGTTAATGAACGCTACAAACCAGCTGCTATCTTTGTTTACGCTACTTGTGTAACTGCTTTAATCGGCGATGATATTGATGCAGTTTGTAAAGTTGCGGCTGAGAAAATTGGTACTCCTGTTATTCCAGTAATTGCTCCGGGATTTATTGGTAGTAAAAATCTAGGTAATCGTTTTGGTGGTGAAGCTTTACTAGAATATGTAGTTGGCACTGCTGAACCTGAATATACTACACCTTATGATATTAATTTGATTGGTGAATACAATATTGCTGGTGAAATGTGGGGCGTTTTGCCTTTATTTGAAAAATTAGGCATTCGCGTCTTATCAAAAATCACTGGTGATGCTCGTTATGAAGAAATTCGTTATGCTCACCGCGCTAAGTTAAATGTAATGATTTGCTCACGCGCCTTATTAAATATGGCGCGGAAAATGGAGGAACGTTACGGTATTCCTTACATTGAAGAGTCTTTTTATGGTATTAATGATATTAATATTTGTCTTAGAACTGTTGCAGCTAAATTAGGTGATCCTGATTTACAAGCACGGACTGAAAAGTTAATTGCAGATGAAACAGCGGCTTTAGATATTGCCCTTGCTCCCTATAGAGAACGCCTAAAGGGTAAACGGGTGGTTCTGTATACTGGCGGTGTGAAAAGTTGGTCAATCATTTCCGCCGCTAAGGATTTAGGAATTGAAGTTGTTGCTACTAGTACACGCAAAAGTACAGAAGAAGATAAATCCAAAATCAATAAATTACTTGGTAATGATGGCATTATGTTGGAAAAGGGTAATGCCCAAGAACTGCTAAAATTAGTGAGAGAAACTAAAGCTGATATGTTAATAGCTGGTGGTCGAAATCAGTACACAGCTTTAAAGGCAAGAATTCCATTTTTAGATATTAACCAAGAACGTCATCATCCCTATGCAGGTTATATAGGAATGCTGGAAATGGCACGGGAGTTATATGAGGCTTTGTATAGTCCAATTTGGGAACAAATTCGTAAGCCTGCGCCTTGGGAGTAATTTTTAGGTCACAGGTGACAGTAATTAGGGAATAAGGAATAGTTATTTTTTCGACTCCTGACTCCTGACTCCTTACAAATTATTTTGAGATTATTGAGATTAATTTATGGCAATTGTCACTGTTCCCAATAAGTCTGTTACTGTTAGTCCTCTCAAACAAAGTCAAGCTTTAGGTGCATCTTTAGCTTTTTTGGGTTTGAAGGGAACTATGCCTTTGTTTCATGGTTCTCAAGGTTGTACTGCTTTTGCTAAGGTGGTTTTGGTTCGACATTTTCGGGAAGCAATTCCTCTTGCTACTACAGCAATGACTGAAGTTACTACTATTTTGGGTGGTGAGGAAAATGTTGAACAAGCTATTCTCACTTTGGTGGAAAAAGCTAAACCGGAAATTATCGGCTTGTGTACGACTGGATTAACAGAAACGAGAGGAGATGATATTGAACGTTTCTTGAAGGATATTCGGGAACGTCATCCAGAACTTGACTATTTAGCAATTGTGTTTGCTCCGACTCCTGATTTTAAAGGTGCGTTACAAGATGGTTTTGCGGTAGCTGTAGAAAGTATTCTGAAGGAAGTTCCTAAAGCTGGAGGAATTAAACCTCAACAAATTACGATTTTACCAGGTTCGGCTTTTACTCCTGGGGATGTGCAGGAAGTTCGAGAGATGGTGACATCTTTTGGACTAGAACCGATTTTTGTCCCTGATTTGGGTGCTTCGTTGGATGGTCATTTGGAAGATGACTACAGCGCAGTAACTGTTAGTGGTACGACTCTTAAACAACTCCATTCTTTGGGTAGTTCTGCTTTCACTTTCGCTTTAGGTGAAAGTATGCGTGGTGCTGCAAAAATTCTCCAAGAACGTTTTAATACAGATTACGAAGTTTTTCGCGATTTGACTGGTTTAGAACCTGTGGATGAGTTTTTACAGGCTTTATCAGTTTTGAGTGGTAATCCCGTACCGGAAAAATATTGTCGTCAACGTCGTCAGCTGCAAGATGCGATGTTAGATACTCATTTTTACTTCGGTGCTAAACGGGTTTCTTTGGCTTTAGAACCGGATTTAATGTGGACTACAGTGCAGTTTCTACAGTCAATGGGGGCTTCTATTCATGCTGCTGTCACAACGACGCGATCGCCTTTATTAGAACGGCTTACTGTAAAAAATGTTACCATTGGTGATTTGGAAGATTTGGAAGATTTAGCAGTGGGTTCTGATTTATTGATTGGTAATTCTAATGTGAATACCATATCAAAACGCCTCAAAATTCCCCACTATCGTTTAGGAATTCCCATCTATGACCGCTTAGGAAATGGTCTATTTACCAAAGTAGGCTATCGCGGAACTATAGAACTTTTATTTGGTATAGGAAACCTTTTTATAGAACATGAAGAGTCATTAATGATGAATCATTGGTCATCAGTAATTAATAGGTAACAGGTGACAGGTGACAGGTGACAGGTGACAGGTGACAGAAATAAATTAATCAACTTTTATTTTTACCTTTTACCTTTTACTTCTTATTTATTCCCTATTTCCTATTTCCTATTTCGTATTCCATCTTTTTACTAAGGACTAATGAAAGTGAAAATCGCCTTTACCACCACAGATAGAATTCATGTTAATGCTCACTTTGGGTGGGCTCAAGAAATTGATGTCTATGAAATTTCCGATCATGGATATGAATTTCTAGAAACTCTGAAATTTGAAGGCGACCTCAAAGAAGATGGCAATGAAGATAAAATCACACCTAAACTTGAGGCGCTTAATGGTTGCACAATTGTTTATGTTGTCGCCATTGGTGGGAGTGCTGCTGCACGCCTAATTAAAAAAGGTGTGACTCCAGTAAAGGCTAAATCAGAGGAAGAAAAAATTGAAGAAGTCCTGACTAAATTAGTCAAAACTCTTAAAGGTAATCCTCCCCCCTGGTTGCGTAAAGCCTTACAACCAAAAACATTAAACCTTGCAGATGAACTTGAAAACGAAGCAACGGTATGAGTGAAAATAACAGTGTGAACGGAACTGCTACCAACACAGAAATTAGTTCACCTTTTCTCAAGAGTTTAGTCCAACAAATCCGGGCGCAAGACAGCTATGGTTTTTACCGGAGTTGGTCTGATGAATTAATTTTGAAACCCTTTGTTGTCACTAAACAAAAGAAACGGGAAATTTCTGCTCAAGGTGAAGTAGACCCAGCAACTATTTCTCGGATCAACGCCTTTTTCCGTGCTGTCGCAGCCAGTATTGAAAAAGAAACCGGACTAATATCTAACGTGGTAGTTGACTTAGGTCATGAAGGTTTTGGTTGGGCATTAGTCTTTTCTGGTCGTTTATTGTTAGCTGTAAGGACTTTACGCGATGCTCACCGTTATGGTTTTGACTCCCTAGAAAAATTAGCTGAAGAGGGAGAAAACTTTGTCAAAAAAGGCGTTGATTTAGCCAAGCGTTTCCCAGAAGTAGGAAATATTTAAGACTTCGGAATTGGGGACTGGGGACAAGGGGAAATTAATAACCCAATTACCAATTGCCAATCACCAATGACGATTGAGGAACTCACAGCAAAAATTAGAAAGCTAAATAGCAAAGCAGGTCAAATGAAAATGGACTTGCATGATTTAGCTGAGGGACTACCAACAGATTACAAAACACTTATGGATGTTGCGGCTGAGACTTACGAAATCTACCGAGAGTTAGATGAACTCAAGCAACAGCTAAAAAAAATGGAGGATGCTAAATGAGTCGAACTATTGAAGAATTCAAGAGGCTTGTAGATGCAGAAGAGTATTTTATCTTTTTTCAACTGCCTTATGACCAGAAACATGTAAATGTCAATCGTCTTCATATATTGAAAAAGTTTTCTCAATACATGAATGAAATTGATGATAAATTTCCTGACTTGGGTGCAGAAGACAAATTAACTCAATATTGTTTAGCTTTGCAAAAAGCTTACCAAGTTTTTCAGGAATCAACACCCCATGAACAAAAGCTGTTTAAGGTGTTTAACGATAAGCCAAAGAATGTAGTCACGCTTACAGAAATAACTTCTGATTAGGAGGTATAAATTGATCAACCTAACGCCTACCGAATTAGAACGCTATAGTCGCCAAATGATGCTCCCGAATTTTGGGGCAGTGGCTCAAAAGCGCCTGAAGTCAGCGACGGTTTTGGTGACTGGTGTGGGAGGATTAGGCGGTACGGCGGCGCTTTACTTAGCAGTAGCAGGCGTTGGGCGGCTAATCCTAGTCCGGGGTGGTGATTTGCGTCAGGATGATATGAATCGTCAAGTTTTGATGACTGACGATTGGGTAGGAAAACCAAGAGTATTCAAAGCCAAAGAAACTCTGGCAGGTATTAATCCTGATGTGCAGATTGAAGCGATTCATGATTATATCACCCCGGAAAATGTAGATTCGTTGGTGCAATCGGCGGATATGGCTCTGGACTGCCCTCACAATTTCACCGAGCGGAATTTGTTAAATGAAGCTTGTGTGCGTTGGCGTAAGCCAATGGTAGAGGCTGCTATGGACGGGATGGAGGCTTATCTAACCACGATGATTCCTGGTGTGACTCCTTGTTTGTCCTGTCTGTTTCCAGAAAAGCCTGATTGGGATCGGCGTGGTTTTTCAGTTGTAGGGGCTGTTTCTGGGACTTTGGCTTGTTTGACAGCGTTGGAAGCAATCAAGCTGATTACCGGGTTTAGTCAACCGCTATTGTCGGAACTCCTGACAATAGATTTTAATAGAATGGAGTTTGCTAAACGTCGTTCTCATCGTGATCGCAACTGTCCAGTCTGCGGTAATACTGCACCTTGGAGATACTCCCAATCCCAATCTGTGACCGTATAAAGTACCAAATCTAAAAAATCCACATCTCAAATCAGAATAATCGCTACAGAACAGGAAACAAGATGACTGTTATTTTAACAGAAAAGGCAGAATTTCGTCTGAGGGTATTTTTAAGAGGTTCCGCAACTGAGGAAACTAATAACGCTACAAAAGGTATCCGCATCTCGGTTAAAGATGGTGGTTGCAATGGCTATGAGTATGGAATTGAAATTACCAGTAAGCCACAACCAGATGATGTTGTCAGCCAACAAGGAAATGTGTTGGTTTACGTGGATGCTAAAAGTGCGCCGTTATTAGAAGGTGTGGTAATTGATTTTGTTGAGGGAGTAATGGACAGCGGTTTTAAGTTCAGCAATCCCAATGCAACTGACACCTGCGGTTGTGGAAAGTCTTTTAAAGTAGGCGATTGTTCACCGAAAGGTGTATCTTGCAGCTAAAAAAAATTAGAACTTAGGAAAAAATATATATAGAAACTTTCCTAAGTTCTATTCTGCTAATTACAACTTTATAAGTTTCCCGTAGACATACTCCACATTTTTTGTTTACGGAAGGGAGCATTTCCCCGTCCTAAGAAGGGGAGACTTAACCAATTTACCAAAGTAATTCTATTCACGTTTGAGGAGAACCGAAAAATGGCTGCCTATCAAGTAAGATTGATCAACAAAAAACAAGAACTCGACACTACAATTGAAATCGACGAAGAAACTACAATTCTCGATGGTGCAGAAGAAGCTGGTATTGAATTACCATTCTCTTGTCACGCTGGTTCTTGCTCTAGCTGTGTAGGTAAAGTTGTAGAAGGTGAAATCAACCAAGATGATCAAAACTTCTTAGATGATGAGCAAATGGCTAAAGGTTTCGCCTTATTGTGCGTTACATATCCCCGTTCCAACTGCACAATCAAAACCCATCAAGAACCTTACCTTGCTTAATAGCATATCAGTAATGTTTTAGCATTACTAGATTTATCATTTAACAATGATGGAAGATGATAAACACCTTTCATCATTGCAATTTTTATCTTTTGTTATTCTTATTCTGCAATGTTTACTCCTTTTAGTGTCATGGGTTGCTCTTTAGAATTGCTGAAAACTGGTGAGCAAGGTATTGTCACTGTCTGTAAAACTCAAGATGAAATCATTAGAAAGAAACTGATATCAATGGGTATAAAGACAGGAACTCAAGTTCTTGTAGAACAGCAGTTTCCCACTTTTGTGATTAAAGTTAGTAATCTGCCAATGACTATCGAGCGGGACATAGCACGGGCTATTTATGTGCGTGTGGTTGAAGGGTAAACTATACGAATTTATTGGTAAGGATTCAGTTCTAAGCGAGAGGGATTAAAGAAGGTGTCTGCAAAGCAGAGCTAACTATCCCTTTGATAGGTTGGTCAAAAAACTCAATTAGAGACAGTGCTTGATAGAGACAGTGCTTGAGGGCGACAAGTTTGTATAACCGTCAATAAATTGGCAGTA
>ERZ1034415.42-NODE-42-length-32562-cov-39.063679_pt1 | contig 32562 bp, 31 predicted proteins | sample MGYA00520582_ERZ1034415 | MGnify/ENA primary metagenome ERZ1034415 (study PRJEB33736, sample SAMEA104288483) | Azolla nilotica | place: Sudan | collected 1982 | study: EMG produced TPA metagenomics assembly of the PRJEB19522 data set (Is there foul play in the leaf...
CTACTCGAAAAGTTTTGACTCTACATATGAGATGTTCAACACCAATTCTTCTTGATGATATTTTCTTCTTTTTAAATGTCTGAAAGTCCAGCTTCTTTGGGCTTCTGATAAGGTGTGGTTATAAATTCTTCTCCTATATAAGCTTTATCTCCCAAAACTCTTTGTTTTGCATCTAGGTTTTGGCGATTTTTTCTAAATGGTGTAATATCGCCTGTCTTACCTAATTGTCCAATAGAAATATGAACTATATCTTCACCTCCTGGGAATACTATAAATTGATTTTTTAGAGTGTGTATTTTCTGCTTGCCTGAATAATATTTTTTCTGCTCTTGATAGTCACCTGGTCTTTCAATAGCTTGTTCTGTACTCTCTATAGAGTAGTTCATACTCACTCAATCCTTCACATAATTATTGATATTTTTGCTCACCTTTTTTTGCTTCTTCTATTTGGGAGACAGGTAAAATTTCCCTCAGAATTTCTAACCAATAATTAAATCTGTTATTTGCTTTTGTCCTCGATAAATCAAACAATAATCCTAGAATTTCAAATGTCGGCTTCTGTTTCAGGTCTACTAGGCATAGACATACTCCCTCCTTTGGGGTCATTTCTGCTTTACCTCCTCCTCCAGACACTATTAACCTAATTTTTCTTTTTTCAATTTCTGCTTGTTTCTCTAGATGCCTTTTTTCCGCTAATGCTAGTAATACCATAAAGTCTTCATACTTAATCGCGATTAATCTTGTTGATTCCTGGAGCTATAATTCTATTCTTTCTATGGGACTTGTCATTATTGATATACACAGTTACATTTCTTCTGTTTATTCTCCCACAAAATTCCTTTTCAAGATAGGTCTATTATACATAGATTTTATACCAAATTAAGATGAATCTACATAGAATTAGGATTTCCATAATAATTTACCACAGATGCACGCAGATAACCGCAGATAAAGACGGATGAATTAGTTACCTATTACCGACTATATCACTATTCTGTTCAATGCTGACTTAATGCTGATAACCTAATTTTGAAGTTCTTAATTCACAATTATCTATCATGGAATTGATTATAACGCTTTAATTTATTTTAGCTGGCTTCCTAGCTGGATTAATTGGTGAGGAGGTTCTTCTCAAAAACCTCAACACATTTGTTGCTAATAAACAAATCCCTGGTAGTGAGATTATATTTTTATAACTGCACAAAATGACGTTTATTTGGTTTGTTTTAGCAGGTTTTCTTTGGGCTATTCTGAGTTCTCCTCTTAAACCAGATGTTATCGATGTTATCAATGTTCAGCAGAAATTTCTGACGATAATTTTGCTTTATTCGGTGACGTTAGTTTTGGCCAGAGTAACATGTGGTTTTGTAACTTTATTCGTGCAGAGAACTGAAGGAGTTTCTACATCACTACTTTCTAATCTGGCTAAAATTGCAGTTTCAGTTTTGGTAACGTTAATCTTATTGGAAACTGTGGGTATTCAAGTTACTCCCATAGTTACGACACTAGGAATTGGAGATTTAGCGGTAGGTTTAGCTCTCCAAGATACTCTGGCTAATTTATTTTCTGGTTTTTATTTGGTTATTTATAAACAGGTGAGAACTGGAGATTATGTAAAATCAGATGATGGTCATCAGGGTTATCTCACAGATATTACTTGGCGAAATACGACGATAAAGGAAATTTCCAATAATGTGATTATTGTTCCTAATTATAAGTTGGCTTCGGCGATTTTTACAAATTACCATCTTCCAGCTAAGGAAATTACTTTGACTATGAATGTGGGTGTAAGCTACGATAGCGATTTGGATTTATTAGAAATAGTAACTGTGGAAGTTGCTAAAGAGGTGATGCAAGAAATTGCACCATAATTAATTGAAAATGAACCTTATATAAGGTTTTATACTTTTAATGATTTTAGTATCGATTTTACTCTTCATATGCGTGTCAGCGAATTTTTTGAGCAGCGAATTGGTAAACATTTGTTTGTAAAGAAGCTACATAAAGGCTATCAGCGAGAAGGAATTCAAATTCCTTTTCCTGTTCGAGATATTTATATGCACAATAACTGAATTAATACTGCGGATTTTTATGAAAACTAGTGTTTTTTTGTAAAAAATTACACAGAATTGTACTTGAGATTTGCTTATATAAATTTATTTAAAATTTTCTGGGAAAAAACTAGGAATAGATTATCTAGTGATGTATCTCTCAAGCAGGTTCTGAAAGTTACAGTTACTCATGGTTATACTTGTATGTATACAGTTGATATTGAAATTCAACAGCTAAATTATGCTAATCCCCATGTGACTAAATATAATAGACCTCTTGCAAAATTGTTTCTGTGGTATGATAGAGAGTTTTAGATTTTATGTATTTTTGTTGTTCTTTGCGATCGCTAATTCAAAAATAACCGTGTAACTCTAAACCCTTGGCTAAAACAAATACGACCCCCATTATAACATGAAATTAATTCTGCAAGAGGTATAATGTATTTGTAGAAATTGAAAAACACAATGACCCAGCCCCAGGAGTAGCTTTAGCTGGTTTACTAATTGTAACTGGATAATATAGTCAGAGTGGCATTTTCCGAAGAGTTTGTAAATTGGGTTGTGAGTTTTACTCAATATGGTTTAATTCTATTGTTGTGTTTAGGTTCTCTAGTAGGAATCCCTTGGTTAGCAGATTTGATTTTAGTTCCTGGTGTGAAAATTTCTGACGAAATTGTAAATCAAGAAATACTAAATGTGGGTGCAGGTTTAATAGAGGCTTTTGCTTATATTGCTGCTTCTTTTCTAATAGCTTGGTGCTTTTAACAGTTATCAGTTTTTGTTCTTATTAAATGGGGGCTAAAGTTTTCTAACTACTTATAGATAAATAATGTTAGTTGTTTATATATTCAGAATTGCTTATTTCTTTTGTGAGTATCTGTCTTAAAAGTTGCGCTTTTTCTAAATTATCTTCTTGATAACCACATATATGAAAATCAATTGTCACTTGATTTTCTTCTGGACAAAAGTGCAGTGCTATATGAGTTCTGACAATAAAACAACTGCTGATACTCCTTGTGATTGAAATGCAAAAGCTAGTTCACCAACTACGCTTAGTCCAGCAGTGTTAGCAGCTTTTTTTAGAACTTCTATAAGATCTGTTTTCTGCCAACTAAAAACAATTTGTCTAACTGGTAGAACTGCAGAGAAATGATGAGACTTAATCACTTTCTGAAATGGAAAAGTTTTAAGTAAAGAAAGGGTGTAGGGAGCAGAGGGTCAGGGGAGCAGGGGAAAATTAATCAACGCCTTCTGTCTCCTGTCATATCTGGTTTAACTGGCTCGATGGTATATTTGGAAGGGAAATCAGCTGCTTCACCAGCACTCACCATTGCTCTGTATAATAATGCACAAACTTCTGCTCTAGTGGCAACTTTTTTACCATTCAACAACTTGATATTAGGAAAGTTGACAACTACACCATTTTCTGTTATAGCAGCGATGAAATTACGGTGTTCGCTTTTGATGCTGGAGGCATCGTTATAAATTGATAGGATATCTTTTATGGAACCGGTGAATTTATAATTCAACCCCTTGGCTAATGTGATTAAAACATCTAAGCGAGTAAGCTTTTGTGTGGGGTTGAAGTTTTTCCTATCAAGATCAAGGATGGTGAAAAAGCCCATTTCATAAGTTCCACGGATGGCATCTTCAGCCCAATATCCTTTGGGAATATCTCGAAAGGCTATTGCTGGACGAATTTTGCTTTTGATAAAGGTTTTTTGCAACAGGGTGGCTAATTGGGCGCGTGTGACTGGGGCATTAGGTCGAAAAGTACCATCGGGGAAACCTTCAATAATTTCCATTGCTGCTAATTCAGCGATATAGTCTTTAGCCCAGTAGTCTTTGGAGATGTCGGAAAATGTGACTTGGATACCTTTGGCTACACCTATTGAACGATATTTACTCAATAACTGGCTGAGTTGATATGTGGGGTTATTGCTAAGTTGAGTTAGCTGTACTAAAGTGCCAGGAAGGGCTGTTATAGCTTTTGCTAAGTTTGAATCAACGGTGCTAATGGATTTTCCTACTAAGGCGAAATCTCCTTCCCTGAAGGATACAGGATAAACGCTGGTTTTGGCCACGTTGGAAAATCCTGCGGCTTGGTATTGGGTGATTTTAATATTTTCCGAAGTTTCGAGAAAGGTAACTTTTTGGTTATTGAGTCGGGTGAAGTAGTCGTAGCTAATGGTGGCATCTCTGTCAACGATGCTATCTTCGTTGTGATCAACGCCATAAAAGACACGAACTACTTGATATTGTATGGGGTTGGCGGATAAAATCAAGTTGACGGCTGTATGACAGGGTAAGCACGCAAATTCTGTGTAGCCAATAAGACGATTTTGGGTATCATACAATCTTACAACTATGCGATCACCCAATTTCAACCCGTTCACAAATTTGGCTTTCTGCTTAATTTTATATTTGTAATCACCTAAAAATCTTTCTTTATTAAACCTGTTGCCATGTTTATCTTTAATGGAAACACGGGCAATTACTTCGGAAATTGTTCCTCCTGGTTGCCAAATATAAAGAGTAAATCCTGATTTTTCCCTCTTGACAGTGGTAGCAGTAGTAGTAGTTACAGTTTCCCCTCCAATAGTTGTTGTACTATCTGTATCTACTGCTTCACGAGTAGGTTTTTGTGCTAAAAGCTGCTGACTATCACCATTAGGTTTTGATTCGACTGTAGCAGATAAATGTGATACTGCCAAAGTAGAACGTGTTAGCGACAAGCCTATAACAGAAACTGCGGCAATAGCAACTTTCCTAAAATGGGTTAATATACTCATATCTATGGTATTCATATCACACCGTACTAATGTACCTACAATGTTAAGTAGGTAATAAGCTTACTTAACTGATTGCTTTTTTTATCTAGGTAAAACTTACAGGTGATAGTCTACGTCATAATATCGCTTTTTCCATAATTTTTCGTCCAGAATGCCAGGAGGATTACCATAAAGAGATAATACTTTAGGAATCTTAACTAATGACGACCATAACAAGCCAGAATTTACAACCCTTGGAAAAACAGCTTTGGACTTGGCGAGATTACAGCATTCAATATACTGTGATGGGTAGTGGTCAGCCGTTGGTACTGATTCACGGTTTTGGTGCTTCCATTGGTCACTGGCGCAAAAATATTCCCGTTTTAGCTGATGTTGGTTATAAGGTCTTTGCTTTGGATTTGTTGGGTTTTGGTGGTTCTGATAAAGCAGATATATATTATAGCATGGAAGTGTGGGCAGAACTGTTAAAAGATTTTTGGAATGCACATATCCAAACACCAGCAATATTTATTGGCAATTCCATTGGCGCACTTTTGAGTTTAATTGTGTTAGCAGAATACCCAGAAATTGCTACTGGTGGTGTGTTAATCAACTCTGCGGGTGGTTTGAGTCACCGGCCCCATGAATTGAACCCAGTTCTCCGAGTTGTCATGGCCACGTTTAATAAGTTGGTAGCTAACCCTATCACTGGTAAATTCCTGTTTAACCGCATTCGCCAAAAACCGCAAATTCGTCGCACATTGTATCAAGTATATTGCGATCACCATGCGGTAACTGATGAACTCGTTGATTTACTCTATACACCATCCTGTGATCCAGGAGCGCAACAAGTTTTTGCTTCGATCCTCACTGCACCTCCCGGCCCCACTCCAGAGGAGTTATTGCTTAAGGTAGAATATCCTTTATTAGTAATTTGGGGTGCTAATGATCCTTGGACACCAATTACTGGGGCCAAGATTTACGAAGAGGCGCGTGAAAATGGCAAAGATATCAAAATTGTGCCTATTCCTGGTGCTGGTCATTGTCCCCATGACGAAGTTCCAGAAGTTGTCAATGCTCAAATTATAGATTGGTTGGCACAAAAGGTTTTGGAGTCGGTAGGGTAAAACACAAAAACCATCTGGAATTGGTAATTAGTAATTGGTAATTGGTAATTGGTAATTGGTAATTGGTAATTGATAATTAGAGAAAAACATTACCCATTACCTAATTCCCATCTCTAGAAGGGATGATAAGTAGGTAGACACAAAGAAACATAACTATGTAAAAAAATGTGAATTACTTGAAACCCTTGGGATTGCTTGATTCCCCTTTGCTGCATTCGCTATGACATAGTTATAAATTTTTCTGCCCACCTACTTATTTTTCCTTAATTTTGTCTTGAAAATACCCGAATTATGTGTATCTATGATAGAATTCAATGTAAATTATGGAGATGAAAGGACTAATTCCTACAATCATTATCCAGATTTTTCGGCAGTTGGCTATCAAGTCATTAAAGAGTTAGGACGCAACTCAGAAGGAGGACGCATTACTTATTTAGCTAATCACATCAACTCTCAGCAAAAAGTAGTAATTAAAGAATTCTGTTTTGCGGATATAACGGCTGACTGGTCTGGTGTGAAAGCCTATGAAAGGGAAATGCAACTTTTGCAAATATTGGATCATCCCCACATCCCTCGTTATCTAGATTCTTTTGAAGAATCTGGTTTTTTCTATCTCATCCAGGAATATAAAAAAGCCCCATCTTTAGGTTCAAAACACTGCTTTTATCCTGAAGAAGTTAAACAAATTGCTTTGTCGATTTTAGATATTTTGGTTCATCTACAAAAACATACGCCTCCGATTATTCATCGAGATATTAAACCAGAAAATATTTTAGTAGATGAAAAATTAAACGTTTATCTTGTTGATTTTGGTTTAGCAAAACTCCAAGATACCAAAGTAGATTTGAGTACCTTTGTAGCAGGTACTCCTGGATTCATACCACCAGAAGAACAATTTGGTCATGGGTTAACAGAAGCTTCAGATTTATATAGTTTAGGTGCAACATTAATTTGCTTACTAACTAATACCCATGCTAAAGATATCAGTAAACTAATGGATGACAACTATCGCTTCAATTTCCAGAAGTTACTTCCTCATCTCAGTCTAAGTTTTCGGTCATGGTTAAGAAAAATGGTAGAACCTAACCAGAAACAACGCTATACTAATGCTGCGGATGCTTTAAAGGAACTCGAGCCAATTCCTGTGCTTACTTCAGGAAAAAAAGTAGATTATTTAGTTTCAGCAATACATCATAAAGAAACTATAGCTATGCTAGGGTTAGCTACTTTGGGAATATTAGCTACACTAGGAACTAATTTGATGGTGTATCGACCTGGTAATGCTATTGATTCCAATGCTCGATTTAAGCTAAATATCACAGATAATATTCCTAAAATGCGTTAAGTTTTTAAGTAAGTACTCAGATATCAGCAGTCAGCTTTTTCAGGCTAACGCCAAAAATACCTAATTTGATAATTAACTAATTTCTCGAACATTCTAACTCCTGACTCCTGAATTATTACTTTTTTAACCCACTGTCTTTATCTTATCTTTGGTTGATTTTCCAGTAGTTGCTTGTACTTCCTCAACTAATAAACCCAAAGCTTCGGCTATTTGTTCCACACTCAAACCCACTTGTAATAATTTGGGTATGGCATCTTTTCTAGCTTTTTCTGCTTGTTCAGCCCGTTGTTTTTCTTTATCTACCTATTGAGCAATTTATGCGTAAGTTAAAAATGGTCTACCATCAATCAGGATGATAAAGATGATAAAGCTGTAAAGTCTCCTCACCTAATAGAAACCGAATTTTCAAACGCGGACTCACAAAGTCTGTTATTTCAGAAATGAAATCCAAACCATCTTCACCTCTTAAGCAACCTTGGAGATGATGTTTTTCAGGATCATATAGTATTATTCCACTCCATAACGATCATAGAAAAGTAATTTATTATCAATTTCCAATTTTGTATTGCTGGGAGAAAGGATTTCAAATACTACTTGAGGTGGAATATCATTTTCTTACCATTGTAGATAGGAAAGTCTATCTTTTTTTAGTCTACCTAAGACCACTAATACATCAGGTGCAGTGACAATGGTATTTTTTCCTTCCACTGGATACCAAAATCAATCTCCAGCAACAAATACATTTGGGTCATCAGCAACAAGATAATCTAAGTTTTGCTGAATTTCTACTAACGAGCGAAGTTGAATAGTATTGTTTGCCACCGGTTGTCCGTCGCAATCTGGGTAAATGACTTCTGGCTGGCTTGGGGCTGAGATTTGCAAAACCATAACTCTATCGTCAGCAAGATTTTAGTATTAATATGTTCAAGTTAACAGATGATCTTACCTGTCTCCTAGCATATCTTGAATAAAAATAGTATTATTAAGAACTGTTTTACAGTGCAACTTTCTCCTAGCCTGTCAATATGTCAGAACACCTAGCAACATCTTTAAATGATAGTCTTCCTTACCCCGACAATAGCCAGAATACTATTCGCATTCGGGGTGCTAGGCAGCATAATCTGAAAAATATTGATTTAGAACTACCTCGCAATCGCTTGATTGTCTTCACCGGCGTTTCTGGTTCTGGTAAGTCGTCTTTGGCATTTGATACCATCTTTGCAGAAGGTCAGCGGCGTTATGTGGAATCTCTCAGCGCCTATGCTAGGCAATTTTTGGGACAGTTGGATAAACCTGATGTGGAAGCGATTGAAGGTTTAAGTCCCGCGATTTCCATTGATCAAAAATCAACTTCCCATAATCCTCGTTCGACGGTGGGAACAGTAACGGAAATTTATGATTATCTACGGTTGTTATATGGTCGCGCTGGTGAACCCCATTGTCCTAAATGCGATCGCTGTATTTCTCCCCAAACAATTGACGAGATGTGCGATCACATCATGGAACTTCCAGACCGCAGCCGTTTCCAAATTCTGGCACCTGTCATCCGGGGGAAAAAGGGAACTCACCGCAAATTATTATCTAGTTTAGCCGCGCAAGGATTTGTCAGGATTAAGGTCAATGGAGAGGTTTTAGAACTGTCTGACTTCATCGAGTTAGATAAAAATATTACACATAATATAGAACTGGTTATTGATAGGTTAGTTAAAAAAGATGGTATTCAAGAGCGTTTAGTTGATTCTCTCACCACCTGCCTTAAGCAATCCAACGGTATTTCTATAATCGAAGTCTTGAATTATACATCTAATAAAGTAACCCTGGAGCGGTCACATAGTAACTATATATCAACTGGGGGAGAAAATCAAGATATTTCCGCAAAAGAATTACCATCAGAAATGGTTTTTTCAGAAAACTTTGCTTGTCCAGAACATGGTGCAATTATGGAAGAATTATCACCACGTTTGTTTTCTTTTAATTCTCCCTATGGTGCTTGTTCCCATTGTCATGGCATTGGGACTTTAAAAAGATTTTCTCCAGAATTGGTCATACCTAACCAAGATTCGCCCATGTATGCTGCGATTGCACCTTGGTCAGAAAAAGAAAATTCCTACTATTTAGAATTACTGTATAGTTTGGGGCAAACCTATGCATTTGAATTACAGACCCAGTGGAGCAAATTAACAGCAGAACAGCAGCAGATAATTTTATATGGAGAAGAACAACCCGCAGAAGGGAAAAAACAAGCCTTTAAAGGAGTAGTTCCCATCTTACAAAGACAATATGAAGGGGGCACAGAATTAGTTAAACAGAAACTAGAAGAATATTTAATCGATCAACCTTGTGAAGTTTGTGGAGGAAAGCGGCTAAAACCCGAAGCCTTAGCTGTGAAATTAGGACAATATGGAATTTTAGATTTAACCAGCGTCTCCATCCGCGAATGTCGAGAAAGAATAGACGGATTAAAGTTGACACCACGACAAACACAAATTGGCGATTTAGTTCTCAAAGAAATTAAAGCCAGATTGCAATTTTTATTAGATGTCGGTTTAGATTATCTCACCTTAGATCGTCCCGCCATGACATTATCAGGTGGAGAAGCCCAAAGAATTCGATTAGCAACACAAATTGGTTCTGGATTAACAGGAGTTCTCTACGTTTTAGACGAACCAAGCATCGGTTTGCATCAAAGAGATAATGGACGTTTATTGAAAACCTTAACCAAATTACGCGACTTAGGAAATACATTAATAGTCGTCGAACATGACGAAGAAACCATACGTGCAGCTAATTATATAGTAGATATTGGTCCTGGTGCAGGAATTCATGGCGGAAATATTATTGCTCAGGGAAATTTAGAAAATTTATTAAATGCAGAAGCTTCTTTAACCGGTGCTTACCTATCAGGAAGACGAGTCATTAATACGCCAGTTACTAGAAGAGAAGGAAATGGCAGAACCTTAATAATTAGAAACGCTCATCGCAACAACCTCAGAAATATAGACGTCGAAATTCCTTTAGGTAAACTTGTCTCTGTCACCGGTGTTTCTGGTTCAGGAAAATCTACCTTAATCAATGAACTACTTTATCCAGCATTACAACATCATCTGTTAAAAAGAATTCCCTTTCCCAAGGATATTGATGAAATTAAAGGTTTAAACTGCGTTGACAAAGCCATAGTCATAGACCAATCACCAATTGGTAGAACTCCCCGTTCTAACCCAGCAACCTACACCGGAGTTTTCGATATCATTCGAGATGTGTTTTCCCAAACTATCGAAGCCAAAACCAGAGGTTACAAACCGGGACAATTTTCTTTCAACGTCAAAGGTGGAAGATGTGAAGCTTGTAGCGGACAAGGTGTAAACGTCATTGAAATGAACTTTTTACCTGATGTTTATGTACAGTGTGAAATTTGCAAAGGTGCGAGATACAACCGGGAAACATTACAAGTTAAATATAAAGACAAATCAATTTCCGATGTTCTTAACATGACCGTTGAAGAAGCATTAGCATTTTGTGAAAACATTCCCAAAGCTGTCACCAGATTACAAACATTAGTGGATGTGGGTTTAGGTTATGTGCAGTTAGGACAACCAGCCACAACTTTATCTGGTGGAGAAGCGCAACGGGTGAAATTAGCAACAGAATTATCTCGACGTGCAACAGGGAAGACTCTTTATTTAATAGATGAACCAACAACAGGATTGTCTTTTTACGACGTACATAAATTGTTGGATGTTTTACAAAGATTGGTGGATAAAGGAAATTCGATCTTAGTCATTGAACATAATTTAGATGTAATTCGCTGTTCTGATTGGGTAATAGATTTGGGACCAGAAGGAGGAGATAAAGGAGGACAAATTATTGTTGCAGGTACACCGGAAGATGTGGTGAAAAATCAACGTTCTTATACTGGGGAATATTTAAGGCAGGTGTTGAAGCAATATCCGGCAGTTGTCTAAGTGAGGATAGTGAGGATTATGAGTCGAATAAGCTCCCCGACTTCTGACATCAATTTATAATTTATTTACAACATCAAAAAAGAAGTCGGGGAGCTGGGTATTATATAATAGCATTCCTAAAATTCTTTACAATCAAATCAGAACTATCTGAATATAGGGAAAAAAACTGATTATGCAAAGCATGAAACTAGAATCTCAAGTTGGTAATGATGGTATATTACATATACCTTTACGCCAGATACGAGATGCTCATGTAGAAGTAATAATCAGCTGAAAAAGCATCACTCGCATCATTATATGGAATTTGCGCTGATGATCCTATTATCATTGATAATGAAGGTATTTTTGATAACCTAGATGACAAAATAGAAGGAATGTTTGATTAAAAAATGCTCTACCTACTTGATACTAATGTTTGTGTAATCTACGTGAATGGTCGGTCTGTATCTGTTCAAAATGGGATTTTATCAGTAGCAACTAAAGATATAGCTGTATGTTCTGTGGTAAAAGCAGAACTTTTTTATGGTGCAATGCGAATTAATAATTATAAACGCACATTGCAAAAATAACAATCATTTCTTAATCATTATGATTCTTTACCTTTTAATAATGAGGCTGCTTCTATTTTTGGTAAAATTCGCACTCAACTGACTCCTATAGGAACACCCGTCGGCGCGTATGAGCTACAAATTACCGCTATTGCCTTAGCTAACAATTTAACATTAGTTACACACAATACCAGACAATTTTCACGTATTCCTGAGTTAAAACTGGAAGACTGGGAAAGCGAATAAATTCAGAAATAAAAACTCTTCCTTATTTTTCCTTCCTTTTTCCTTCGCGCTCTATCCTTACGGGATACTACACGAACGCTTCTTCGTGGTTCAACCACCACCCACTTTCAACACCAATGCGAAATCACACCCCCTTCCTAAAAAACTGCCTTAAAATCTCCCCCGCTTCCCTATCCCAAGTATCAATATGTTCATAAATCAAACCCTCATTATTCAACTTATAAGTCGAATATCCATTAAAAAATAACCGCGCTTTAGAGGGAACTCGCAACACACCCTGCAGACTCCACGTTACTAGAATCGTATTCTCCTCCAACTCACACACATCATGTAAATCAAAAGCAATTTCCGTAAAAAACAACTGACCATGAAAACGTAAAGTCCAAAAAATAATCGGGTAATTAAACTTACCCTTAAACTTATTCACCGGGTCACGGAAAAAGATATTCTGTGAATAGATATCATAAAAAATATCCTGCTCAAACACAGTCGGTAAATCTTGTTTGAGAATTTCGATCATCTGTTTAAATTGTAACTTAACCACTGATTTTATCCCTTAAAAATTTTTTCTCAATTGTTTCTCTAACTGCTGCAACATCGAAGTATACCTGTGATAACTCAGATTAATATCTTGTAAATTTGCGAAATTTGGAAATAATGCCGACTGAGCATAGGGTCCTTTTTTGAAAACTTCCGCTAACTGATTATTATTCTCCCGCAAACCTTCATAAAAAAGTATACTTCTCTATTAATTCCCAATTGACTATGATATTCAATTATCTGTAATAAATAATCTGGACTAATTCTATAATTTCCTAATTTGATTAACATTCCTGGTGCTTTTTTTGGTAAAATGGCATCTGTAAATTGCTCATTTACCAACCTATTAATAACACATCTATAACTGAAAAAATCACGTAGATAAATTTGTGGATGGATAATATCAACAATTCCCCGCTTTAAGCAACTTGGTGAATCTTGTAAATATTCTCGAAATCCCCAATCCTAAATATTAGGTGCCATTGAAACTAATAAATCAGGATTAACTGCTTTCACTTCTTGGTCAAGCAGTGCTAAAACGTTAGTTAGAATATTTGCTCGCCACTTTAACCAATGTTTATCCTTGTGGTTCTTTGGTGGATATTTTTTAAACTGTTGACGGTAGCTATTTACAGTCCATTGATCATATCCACCTTCCGATGGTAACGCCGGAAAACGATCATCTCCCTGAATTCCATCAAGATCATAATTCTTAACAACTGCCAAAAATAAATTTAGTAGAAATTCTTGGACCTGAAAATCAAAAGCATTCAGCCATTCAAAACCATTCTTTTTCAGTAAGTTACCCTCGTAATTATATGGTCTCCATTCTAGTTATTGTTGTAATAACATCCCGCCATTTAAATTATAGGAACTGACAAAACCATATTCAAACCAAGGTATGACTTTTAAACCTACTCGTCGTGCTTCTTCTACTAATTCGGCTAAAGGATCACGCCCTAAAAAACTTGAACCAATTTCTATACTAAACATCTTCGACATTGTCGAACTCGGATACAAGGTAACTCCTTGATTTCAAACAACAGGAAAGACGACATTAAATCCGGCCTCAGCTAAACATTCGATTGCTTCAGCAATGTTGTGTCTTGATTTGAGAACCTGACTATCAGTCGTGGTTAACCAGATACCACGTGTTTATACTTTATTTGTTTACACCCTGAGACCATTTTGGATTTTGGATTGCGAATATCTTTCTGGGGACTAGTACCGCAAGGCGGAAATAAACCACCTATTCCAAAAATACGAAATGCTTTTACTATATTCATTTTTAATAATCATTTTTAATTTTTAATTCATGGTGGTACTAGTACGGTTTGGCATAAATAAACCAACCATTCCAAATCTCTGAAAAGCCCAGTCCGTATACATTTTGAATTTTGTTCGCGTAGGGTTTCCGAAGGAGATATTTTGTTAGGGTAGCTCTTCTGGAAGAAGCATTTTGAATTCACGGTGGTACTACGTTATGTGAACCTGTAAATAGCAATTATTTTTACCGTTGGTATAACTTTTAATAGATGTTGTTCTGGAAAAGTTCTTGTATAATCCATTTAATAAACAGTTACATTAGTCACCAATTGAATTTGAATTTATGCGTATTATAGAAAATTCCTGGACACACGCTTATATAACTACTAATAGGATTAAATTACATTATGTCACCCAAGGGGAAGGAATTTTAATGTTAATGTTGCATGGGTTTCCTGAATTTTGGTACTCATGGCGGCATCAAATCCCCGAATTTGCTAAAAATTATCAAGTTGTTGCTCTTGATTTACGTGGCTATAACGATAGTGATAAACCCAAAACACAATCTGCTTATGTCATGGATGAATTTGTTAAAGATATCGAAGGAGTAATTCAAGGTTTAGGATATGAAAGTTGTGTTTTAGTTGGTCATGATTGGGGTGGTGCGATCGCCTGGAATTTCGCCTACGCTCACCCAGACATGGTAGAAAAACTAATTATACTAAACCTCCCCCATCCCGCCAAATTTTCCCAAGGCTTAAGCACTCCTCAGCAACTCTTACGCAGTTACTATATCTTTTTGTTTCAACTTCCTCTGCTTCCCGAACTAGTCCTGCAAGCTTCTGACTATGAAGCTATTACCAAAGTCATTCAAGGTAAAGCTTTCAATAAAAACGCCTTCACTACAGCAGACCTAGAAGTCTACAAAGAAGCTGCTGCTAAACGAGGAGCAATCACAGCTATGTTAAATTACTATCGTAATATTTTTCAACAGCGCCTCTTCAACAAAAATTGGAGTCTTCTCGAAGTTCCCACCCTCATGATTTGGGGAGAAGAAGACACCGCACTAGGAAAAGAACTTACTTATGGTACTCAAGATTATGTCAGGAACTTACAAATCAAATTTATTCCTAATTCTGGTCATTGGGTTCAGCAGGAACGGCCAGAACTGGTTACAGAGTATATGCGAGAATTTCTCGCTTAAAACGATCTATTTTACTAGGAAAAAATATTCATTTTCTACCACAGTAAAACCGTATTCTGTAATGCAACTTAAAAATAGTTAACAGTAAATTCAATAACCGCAACTTATCTTAAATCTGTATCTAGACATACCTCAAACCTAAGCCCAGTGGTAGTTAGAGCATTAGTAACCAATTGAAAAGACATCACATCTAGCTTGTGAAATAAATTAACCTTCTTCCAGCATTTAGTGAGATAATCAATTTGTGAGGAAAAGAACTTGTGAGGAAAAGAACGGATGCTATCCTATATAAGGTATAAGGAAGAAGGAAGGGGGAATCATTATGAAACACCAGTTATTAACTGCTATAGCCTTACTCACTCCCCTATTGTTTGCTAACTCAGTTCAAGCTGGGAATAGACAAGACTTACAAAAACTTTTTTCCAGTGGGGAATGTGAGCGTTGTGAACTATCAGGAGTCAACCTCAGCGGCGCTCATCTAATTGGTGCAGATTTACGAGGCGCAAATCTCCGCGGTGCTAACTTAACAGAAGCCAACCTCGAAGGTGCTGACCTCACAGGTGCAAATTTGGCAGGTGCAAATTTAACATCAGCTCTTGTCACCAACGTCAACCTCAAACAAGCTAATCTCAATGGTGCAAACCTAACCAGTGCTACTATTAACGATTCCAACGTATATCAAGCATCAATGAATGACCTAACTATTACTGGTGCAGAGATATATAATACTGGTATCGGTATTGGTGGAGAAGACGCGCAAATTCCTGATTGGAAATAAACTTCAGATTAAGGTTATTTAAGGCGCAATTGACTCATAGAACAAATAAAAAACCTCTGCTTTCATTAAAATTAAGCAGAGGTATGATCATGGAATATCTTATGATTTAAGACCACCAGATTTTATGTTAAAACTGGTGCTATGGCTTCTGAAAGAGACTTATTAGCCGCTACTTTTAACACATCAACCTTGTCAAGGCGTTCCCAAGGTAAATCTAAATCAGTTCTTCCCAAGTGACCGTAAGCTGCAACGTCCTGATAGAAACGTCCGCCTCTTTCACTGGGTAAGTTACGTAAATTGAAAGTGTGGATAATTCCTGCTGGACGCAATTCAAAGTTATCTTTGACTAATTGCAGCAAAATTCCATCATCCACTTTACCAGTTCCAAAGGTATCCACAAAAATGCTTACAGGTCTGGCTACACCAATGGCATAACTTAACTGCACTTCACATTTTTCTGCTAACCCCGCCGCTACAATATTTTTAGCTGCATAACGAGCAGCATAAGCAGCAGAACGATCTACCTTCGTGGGATCCTTACCAGAGAAAGCACCACCACCATGTCGGGAATAACCACCGTAAGTATCAACAATGATTTTCCTTCCAGTTAAACCAGAATCACCTTGAGGTCCACCAATCACAAATTTACCTGTAGGATTGACTAAAAAGCGTGTCTCCTCAGTTGGCTTAACTTCAATATCGCCAAACACAGGTATTACCACCATTGACCACAGGTCTTCCTTAATTTTAGCTTGTACCGCAGCCTCATCCGTAATATCCCCAATATTAGGTGTATGCTGAGTAGAAATCAAAATCGTATCAATAGCTACGGGCTTACCATCCTCATAAACCACAGTAACTTGGGTTTTGCCATCAGGACGCAGATAAACTAAATCACCCGTTTTCCTCACTGCTGCCAGCCTAAGCGCAATGCGGTGAGCTAGACTAATAGGCAAAGGCATCAATTCTGGTGTTTCGTTGCAAGCAAAACCGAACATGATACCTTGATCACCAGCACCAATTTTATCGAATAGTTCTTCACTATCCTGAGCACGGGTTTCCTGAGCAGTATTTACACCTTGAGCAATATCAGGTGATTGTTCATCCAAAGCCAATAGTACACTGATACTAGTAGCAGAAAAGCCGTTGACTGCATCAGTATAGCCAATTTCTGCAATTTTGTTCCGCGCCAAGTTCACAAAATTCACATTGGCTTTGGTAGTAATTTCACCAGTAATTAGCAACAGACCAGTATTAACAACAACCTCAGCCGCAACCCGACTAGTGGGGTCTTGAGTAAGTAGAGCATCCAGAATAGTATCTGAAATTTGATCACAGATTTTATCTGGATGACCTTCAGTGACGGACTCGGAAGTAAATAAATAGCGTCGAGACAAAGGAATTCCTCCTAGATCAATTTTGTTCACTGGCTAAATTCAGGCATTTAGTTCAGCTATTAATTTCTGAAATCATAACAATCTAGATCAATTTTGTTCACTGGCTAAATTCAGGCATTTAGTTCAGCTATTAATTTCTGAAATCATAACAATATTTACAGACTCACTGTCTATATTTTGGACTATTAAGACAACACATTAATCCATAAAAAAAGGGGTACACCCACAGATGCAACCCCTTTTGTTTATTAACATTGCTGGCTTCAGACTTGAACCACTAACTTTGCTTCCTTAGCTGTCAATTGCTCATAAACAGAACGCATTTTCAGCCCTGTCAGTACTTGGAACAAACCAGTACCATTGTTGGAACCTGGATATTCACGGTGTTGTAGCAATAAGTGAGTCATCTCACCTATGTACTTAGTAGAAGTATTGCTGAGATGGTTTTCGATGTAAATTATTTCTTCTAAGTTGTCAAACTGACCATCTACTTCTAATACAGAAACGTAGCGACCGTAGTAAACATCAGAACCATAGTACATTTGCATACCAGGGTAGGAACAAGTCAGTTTGCGTCCGCAAGGAGTCCACTGAATAGTTGAACCTTCATCAAACAAGTAAGCTGGATTAAATCCTTCTTTACCTTCTCGTTGCAGCATCCGTACCCGCAAAACTTTGCGCTCTGTATCATCCTTGATTAAGTTTGTGGGTAATACTTGCAAAACCACATCAGCAAATTCTCTTTGTGGTTCGATAAACTTCTCAAAGTCAGGTTTACGAGAATTAATTTGCGCTAATACATCTTCGTAGCGGTGGCCTCGTTCAGCCATATCCCGTTGAATCTTCCAGGCAATTTTGACTTCATCGCTGATGTCAAAGTAAACACTGAAATCAAGCAAGGCTCTCACCCGTTCATCATATAAAGGATGTAGACCTTCAACGACTATAATATGGTTTGGTTCAATCCGTTCTGCCGGATCGATCAAGCCGGTTTCGTGGTTGTAAATCGGCTTATCAACCGCTTGACCTTCTTTGAGAGCCTTAATTTGCTCATACATCAGGTCAAAATTGTTAGCTCTGGGGTCGAGTGCAGTTATACTAGTTTCTTTGCGTTGTTTACGATCTAGGGAATGATAGTCATCCAAGCAGATAACTGTCATCAGGTCTTCACCAAATAAATCGATCAATCGACGCAAAAATGTAGATTTACCGCACCCTGAGTCTCCGGCTACTCCAATCAGTACCACGCGTTCCGGCTTAGTCATAAATCTCCTCTAAATACTAAAAAAGATGTGTCAATGAATAATTTTTCTCACAACAGATTTGTGAAACCAAGAGCTTACCCCAATGGTAAAATCCTGCATTCTTGCTATCCAGCATAAAAATAGAATATCAGGGCAGTGAGCAACATAGTCATGCTTGTTAATGAGTTACCTACTGAACTATCCTGAATCCTTGGCTGGTTAAGTATTTAATCCTAGTGTTATACTAGATTTTAACAGAAAGATGTATTTTGTAACAAGTTTTGCTGTTAAAAACAATCTTTTAGTGTACCAATCAAAACCGTAGCAGAAACTGAAGAAAAACTTAATTTTTTTCCCTTACACTCCTTGTGAAGAAATAGGGTGTGGGGTGTTGGGTTCTTAGGGAGATGAGGGGGATGAGGTGATGGAAAGAATTATGTATTACCTCCTGATCTCCTGTCTCCTGATAGCGAAGGGTTGCGTAAGCCATACTCCTCCCCATGATCCAGTTCTCGAAAAAAACCTTAAATTGATTCACCATTAACATTCCATCGAAGACTTATCCTCTACCTTAAAGAGTGAACAGGTGTGTTTTTTACTATGCCGATATGCCTTGGCCGAGTGTACTGAGCAAGGCATCATTATCAATCAGTCCACAGTTAATCGTTATTAAGCATTAAGTAAATTATTGAAACCCATCATAAAACCTTGCTGCAATTCGTAGGGAATTAAATGAGGGTGGTAAAACTGATAACTGATAACTGATAACTGTTAATGATGCTGTTTTCCCAGATAGCCAGTTTTATCCAACTAAAATCCGGTAAACTAAAGCTGGCATAGGATGGGAATTATTTTTTGATAAACGGTTAAGTAAATATCGGAGTGTTAGAACGAATGTACAATCAAGGTGCTGTTGAGGGTGCTGCCAATATAGAATCAGGTAGCCGCATCTTCGTTTACGAAGTGGTGGGTCTGCGTCAGAACGAAGCAACTGACCAAACTAACTACCCTATTCGTAAAAGTGGCAGTGTGTTCATCAGAGTGCCTTACAACCGCATGAATCAAGAAATGCGACGGATCGCTCGTCTAGGCGGCAAAATTGTTAGTATTCAGCCAAGTACAGTTCTAGAGCCAGTTAATGGTCAAGCTGTTGTGGCAAGTACAAACAGCGAAGTAAGCGAGTTAGTTACTCCAGTGAATGCTAACACTGAGGATAATGGTAAAGCCACACCTGTGAATACAAATAGCGAATCTAAAGGATTTGCTAAATCACTTGCTAAGGAGAAAAAAGGCAATACCATGACTCAAGGGAAAGCTAAACAAGCTGATGTTCCTGTAAATACTTACCGTCCTAACGCTCCGTTTATCGGTAAGTGTATCTCAAATGAACCGTTAGTTAAAGAAGGTGGCATTGGTATTGTTCAGCACCTGAAGTTTGACCTTGCTGGTAGTAATTTAAAATATATCGAAGGTCAAAGTATCGGTATTATTCCACCAGGTGTTGACAAAAATGGTAAACCAGAAAAACTAAGACTTTACTCGATTGCTTCAACTCGTCATGGCGATGATGTAGATGATAAGACAATATCATTGTGTGTCCGCCAATTAGAGTACAAGCATCCAGAAAGCGGTGAAACAGTTTATGGTGTTTGTTCTACTTATCTGACTCAGTTGGCACCAGGGGCAGATGTGAAAATTACAGGGCCTGTTGGTAAGGAAATGTTGTTACCTGATGACACTGATACCAATGTTATTATGTTGGCAACAGGAACAGGTATTGCTCCCATGCGGGCTTACTTGTGGCGGATGTTTAAAGATGCTGAAAGAGCAGCTAACCCAGAGTACCAATTTAAAGGATTTGCTTGGTTGTTGTTTGGTGTACCAACGACTCCCAACATTCTATACAAGGAAGAACTGGAAGACATGCAACAAAAGTATCCAGATAACTTCCGTCTCACTTATGCTATAAGTCGGGAACAGAAAAATGCCGAAGGTGGCAGGATGTACATCCAAGACCGCGTAGCAGAACACGCTGATGAACTGTGGCAGTTGATTAAAAATGAAAAAACCCACACTTACATATGCGGTTTACGCGGTATGGAAGGTGGGATTGATGTAGCTTTGAGTGCTGCTGCTGCTAAGGACGGTGTGACTTGGAGTGATTACCAAAAGGATCTCAAGAAGGCACATCGCTGGCACGTAGAAACATACTAATAGGCAATGGGCAACGGGCAACAGTATTTATTGTGATCTGTTCGCTTTTCCCTTTTGTCTTTTTATGGATAATCAGTAGGTGGGGCGATGCCCTGCCTACAATTATTTTGTATATAGAGTTTTTTGGGTGCGAAATCTGTGGGTATAAAACTAGGAATATTGGGATTAGGTACTGTGGGAACGGGGACTTTACAACTCTTGCAAGACAGCGAAGGTCGTCACCCTCTATTAAAAGAAATAGAAATATATCGGGTGGGAGTGCGATCGCTCTCCAAACCCCGTTTCGTAGAATTGCCACCAGAGGTAGTAACTACAGATTTAGAAGCGATTGTCAATGACCCAGAAATAGATATAATTGTTGAAATCATGGGTGGATTGGAACCAGCGAGATCGCTCATCCTCACCGCTATTAAAAATGGTAAGCATGTAGTTACTGCTAATAAAGCCGCTATCTCTCGATTTGGTGCAGAAATATTTACCGCCGCCAATCAAGCCGGGGTATATGTGATGATAGAAGCATCCGTAGGAGGTGGCATTCCCGTAATTCAACCCCTGAAACAGTCTTTGAGTGTAAACCGCATTCATGCTGTCACAGGCATTGTTAACGGTACAACTAACTACATACTGACACGGATGCAAACAGAAGGCAGTGACTTCGATGATGTGCTAGCTGATGCTCAACGGTTAGGTTATGCCGAAGCTGACCCCACCGCTGATGTTGATGGCTTAGATGCAGCCGATAAAATAGCTATCTTGGCCTCATTAGGCTTTGATGGCCGCATCAACTTACAAGATGTGTATTGTGAGGGAATTCGTCAAGTCAGTAAGACAGATATTAGCTACGCCGCCAAATTGGGATTTGTGATTAAATTATTAGCAATTGCCAAAGGCCAAACTAGCAATAACTCTCAACTATCAGTTAGAGTTCATCCCACCCTAGTACCTCAAACACATCCTTTAGCCAGTATTAACGGTGTTTATAATGCCATTCTTGTCGAAGGAGAACCCATTGGCCAAGTGATGTTTTTTGGGCCCGGTGCTGGTGCTGGTGCTACTGCTAGTGCCGTTTGCTCAGATATCTTGAATCTGTTAGCAACTCTGAAAATTAATACCCCGAAATCTAATCCTCTATTAGCCTGTAGACATCAAAATTACCTACAAATCGCACCAATTTCTGAACTTGTAACCCGATTTTATGCGCGGTTTTTGACAAAAGACCAACCAAGTGTAATTGGTAAATTAGGTACTTGCTTTGGCAAATATGGCGTGAGCTTGGAGTCCCTAGTGCAAACCGGTTTTCAGGCAGAACTAGCCGAGATTGTCGTTGTCACTCATGATGTTCGGGAAGGAGATTTTAGACAAGCTTTAGCCGAAATTCAAACCCTAGAAGTAATAGATAGTATTCCCAGCATCTTAAGAGTACTTTGAGAAGGCAGGATTCAGTTATCAGTTATCACTGTTCGCTGTTCACTGAATCCTGAACTCCTTAATAATTAAGAGTCTTTACCAACAACTTGTGATTTGAGGGTTGTGATTTCACTGGTTAACTCTTGCCGAGTTGAAGCTTTGAGTAAATAGCGATAAACAAACCAGGCAGAATAACCAATACCAATTAACTCAAAAGTAGGTGCTACCAAAGGAATATCATTGAGAGAATCTAGTACAGCTAATAGTACCTTAACTGTAACAATTGCTGTGATTACTAATCCCACACTAACGATAGGCTGCTTATATTGATTAAATAAGTTGCCTAGATAGTTAGGTAATGTGCCTAAAAAGCCTGAAATTTGTTGCCCATATTTGAGCCATTCTTCCTGAGACTGTACAGGAGGCTGAAGTTTGGTGATGCTTCCTGCTTGGGTGTTAATATCTGGGATTTTTGTCTCTTTTGACGTGGTTTCTGTGTATTCTGGTTCTTGCATTTTCACTTCCATAATTTTGAGAGTTGAGTTTTCTTGATTTGCACAATTCCAACTACAAGGCTGTTGAGTAAGCAATTGACTGCTGCATCAGCACAATTGAGTTTAGGTTAAAAAGGAGTTTTATTGTCCTATAACCATAATTGCCCCATTACCTCCACTGCATCAACTACAGGGTAGAAACTCAGCAAGAGGATAGAAGTCAAACGGCGACAGGATGTATTAAAGTCAGCTTTCTGAGTTCTGTTTTGTCAATTAACCAACTGGAATTCTCAGGCTGTGATTATCCCATGCCATGTTATTTGCTCATAATCGTACTCATCAAAGCACAAATCATGCAAAAATCAGTCCACCTCTGATGCATTCAAGTCTAAACGCTAATTTTATCTGATATTAAAGCTATCTTCAGCCTCTTTCGTCAATCAACTTATTCAGATTGATATTAATATGTAACAATTTTTTTGTCTGTTCATATAGACTAGACATTAAGAGCTTTTTATGGTATGAGTTAGATTTTTAGGGATTCATACTCGTATAAGTATATTTTATTTTTGACTAAAAAAAGATTTACTCCTATTATTCAATAACTTAAAGTCAATTATAATTACCGGAAGACTGGGTTTAAAGTTTAGGATATTTTATGGATGCTAAATCAAAAGCCAACCTTTGTTGACAAAAGTTCGGAACTCAAAAAAGTGTCAACTCAAGAGCGGAAAATAGAAGAGCTCCCAACTATAGAATTTCCCTCTCGTCGGAAACTCAAAGCCAGTTCCTGGCGTATCCATCAAAAAATTGGCTATGGTTACTTTCTGGCTATTGCTATTGGCTTTTTTGGCTCATTGACAGGATTGGTACTGGCTAACTATTACCGAGGTAGAGAAGTCAGGCAGTTCAATCAAGCTAATGAGCAAGAACGGTTACTAAATAATTATAAAGATGCAGTAATTGAGGCTCAACTGCATAGCTCAAGCTTGATAGCTGTATTGAACAATCCAGAAAAATTAAAAATTAAAAAAGATAAGTTTCTCAAGTCTGTAGCTCAAGCAGAAAAATTAGAAGAAGGTATTGATACATATATCAACAGCGATCCTCAGATATTAGCAGCAAACAAATCGACTTTAGAAATTTTATTTTTCAATTATCCTAAGTGTTTAGAAGAATTTATTAACCAGATAGAACCTATTTTGGAGAGAATTGACAGGCCAAGAATACAACCAGAACAAGTAGAGATAGCGCGAGGGCAGTTATTGGGAGTGATGAATGGTCAGATAGTTGAGCAGCTAAATCTCTTATCGGATCAATTAACTAGAATTTTAGAGACTGCTCAAACACAAGAGCTAAAGAGACGGACAGATGTAGAGCAAGCTAGATTTTTTGAGAGAGCTATTGTCATAGTTAGTATGCTGGTTTCGGTTGCTGTTGCTGCTGTTGTGGCATGGCGTACCAGTCGAGCGATCGCAGAACCTGTAATTACAGTAACACAAGTAGCTGAACAGGTGGCTAGAAAATCCAATTTTGATTTACGCGCTCCCATTACTACTGACGATGAAATTGGGTTGCTGGCTAAATCGCTCAATCGCTTAATTGAGCGAGTATCTGAGCGTACGAAACAACTCCAACAAGCCAAAGAATTAGCCGAAGCTGCTAGTAAAGCTAAAAGCCAATTTTTGGCCAATGTTAGTCATGAGTTACGTACACCTTTAAATGCAGTCATTGGTTTAAGTCAACTGCTAAAAGATGATGCTGTTGATATTGGTGCATCGCCAGATTTTATCACCGATTTAGAAACTATCAATTCTGCTGGTAGACATTTACTAGAACTAATTAACGACATCCTAGATGTATCAAAAATCGAAGCGGGGAAAATGACTCTCTACCCAGAGACATTTGACATCATAACTTTGATTAATAATGTTGTTCTGACAGTGAAACCGGCAATGGAAAAAAATGGCAACACCTTAGTATTAGAATGTGATGAGTATTTGGGGACGATGTATGCTGACCAAACGAGGATGCGACAGGTATTATTAAATTTACTTAGCAATGCAGCCAAGTTTACTACCAACGGTAAGGTAACACTAACTGTTAAGATTGATAAAACAATCATCCTTAAAGAAGCACCCTTTGGATTAATTATTTTCACCGTAACTGATAACGGAATCGGAATGTCACCCAGTCAAGAGCAGAAATTGTTTCAACCCTTTATACAAGGGGATATTTCCACTACCAAAAAATATGGTGGTACCGGCTTGGGATTATCTATTAGCCATCATTTTTGCCAGATGATGGGGGGTGAAATTCTTGTTAACAGTCAGCTTGGGGTTGGTTCTAATTTTAAGGTAAGTTTACCTTTGACAGTGCAGCAATGAGTGTAACAGGTAACAGGTTAAAAAGTTTAAGACCTGTTTGCATATGATATTTATTTGCCCAAGTTTCACTAGGATATTCTAACCTGACCAATAGCTAAAACTTATAGATGTCACCGCATCGCTCACACATATCCATGACCACAAACATTGACTTCCTTAGCCCTCTCAATCGCAGTCAACGTCAAGCCGTCGAACATTACTGCGGACCATTGCTAGTTGTCGCTGGTGCTGGTTCTGGTAAAACCAGTGCGCTGACTTATCGAATTGCTAATTTGATTCTTAAACACGGTGTAAATCCTGAAAATATCCTCGCAGTGACTTTCACCAACAAAGCCGCACGGGAAATGAAGGATAGGATTCAAAGGTTATTTTCTGAACAATTAGCACTTAAAGAATACGGACAGAAGTTAGATTTATTACCAGAATACGAGCAAACACAACTCAAGTCCAAGGTTTACCATACCACCATTAAAGATATGTGGTGTGGCACTTTTCACAGTTTATTCTCTCGGATTCTGCGCTATGATATCGAAAAATATCAAGATGAAAAAGGACGACGGTGGAGTAAAAACTTTTCCATCTTTGATGAATCTGATGTGCAGAGTTTAATTAGAGAAATAGTTACAAAAGATTTAAATTTAGATAGTAATAAATTTGAACATAAATCTTTTCGCTACGCTATCAGCAACGCCAAAAATCAGGGATCTTCACCGCAGGAATTTGAACAGGAACAACCCAATTACCGGGGAAGGTTAATTGCTGAAGTTTACAGTCGTTATCAAGATAAACTTGCACAGAATAACGCTTTAGATTTTGATGATTTAATATTAATTACTACACAATTATTTCAACAAAATGAACAAGTTTTAGATTATTGGCATCGCAAATTTTGCCATATCTTAGTAGATGAATATCAAGACACGAACCATACACAATATGATTTAATTCAGCTTTTAGTAACAAACGACGAAAATAGAAAGAGTGAGTGGAACTGGGAAAATCGCTCTGTGTTTGTAGTAGGTGATGCTGACCAATCAATTTACAGCTTTAGAATGGCAGACTTCAAAATTTTACTAGAATTTCAGCAAAATTTTGGCGATGGGTTAGAAGATGATGACACCAGAACAATGGTGAAATTAGAAGAAAACTATCGTTCTTGTGAAAACATTCTCCAAGCTGCAAATAAATTAATTGACAATAACACCCAACGTATTGATAAAATTCTCAAAGCCACCAGAGATGCAGGTGAAGAAATTCACTGCTATAAAGCTTATGATGAAATAGAAGAAGCAGCTTTTGTAATTAGTCAAATTCGGACATTAGAACATCAAAACCCAGAATTAAACTGGGGTAATTTTGCCATCCTTTATCGGACTAATGCTCAATCTCGACCATTTGAAGATTTCTTAGTAAAATATCAAATTCCTTATACAGTTGTGGGAGGAATGAAATTTTACGATCGCAAAGAAATTAAAGATATTGTCGCATATTTGAGAGCAATAAACAATCCTGCTGATACAGTTAGTTTATTGAGAGTAATTAATACACCCCGTCGGGGAATTGGTAAAGCTACCATTGAAGCTTTAGTGAATGCTTCCCAACAACTAGGGACAACATTGTGGGAAATCTTAAGTGATGAGACATCAGTTAATACCTTAGCGGGACGTTCTGCAAAATCTGTCAATGGTTTTGCTCAAATCATTCAAAAATGGCAAGAACAAATCTCAAGAATTCCTGGTTCTGAGATTTTGCAAGGAATTTTAGAAGATTCTGGTTATGTCCAGGACTTGCAAAATCAAGGTACAGATGAAGCTGATAATAGAATCCAAAACGTTAATGAACTTTATAATGCAATATCGCAATTTCAGGAAGAAAATGAAGGTGATGATATTTCCTTACAAGCATTTTTGCAAAGTGCAGCATTAAGTTCAGATTTAGATAACTTAAAAGAAGGAAAAACAACTGTTTCCTTAATGACATTACACGCTTCCAAAGGTTTAGAATTTCCAGTAGTCTTCTTAGTAGGATTAGAACAGGGACTATTTCCTGGATATCGTTCCTTACAAGATCCTGCTTCTTTAGAAGAAGAACGTCGCTTGTGTTATGTGGGAATAACGCGCGCGCAAGAGAGGTTATACTTGTGTCATGCAAGAGAGAGAAGACTGTATGGTTCAAGAGAACCGGCCATGCGATCGCAATTCCTTGACGAATTACCAGAAGAGTTATTAACGACTAAAAACAAAGTTACTCGCACTTTTAATAAAAAAGGGTCTACAAAAAGTGAGAAACCAGAAATAAACCAGAAATGGCAAGTAGGAGATCAAGTCTTACATAAATCCTTTGGTATTGGGGAAATAACCCACGTTTTCGGAGAAGGAAATAAACTTTCTGTAGCAATTGAATTTGTGAATTTGGGACAGAAAATTATTGACCCTAGAGTCGCGCAGTTACAAAAAATGGATTGATCTAATTTTCTACAACTCGACTTCTTCAAGATGTTAAACAGTCGGAAATGGCTCATAATAATGGTGCAGCAATTTTTGCTACTCTTGATATTCAGTTGAACTTCTAAAACCCACAGTATGCGCTTCTAGACTTTCCCATTTAACAGGTAATAAACCCATACTTGGCACTTCATTTTGAAGTACACATACAAAATGTAAGAAAATCACAAAAATCTACGTAGTAAACACATACTTGAAATAGTAAAAAAATAGATAATACAATAAAAATTTCCAACAACTTGGAACTGGTAAGTATTGACAATAAATTCAGGATAAAAGAGGAGAAAATGAATGTCAATGAGCCTGAATTAAGTAAAAATACCCAAAAATATGAATTACCGAAAAGAAAAGTTTGAGAGTAAGAAATTCGATCACTTGGGAATAATAGCAGGAATAATAGATGAGATAGGAATTGTATGAAAAATCAATTAGATATTCTGAATAGATAGTAGAGAGAAAGTGAATAAAGGAGAAATAGTCAGAGCAATCATTCTTAATGGACTAGGTTTTCCATAGAGACCATTATATTTATTTCCTCAATTTCCTGAGGAGAAAGCCATAGAACATTTATTAAGAGCGGGAATTGAAGCTGAAGATTTAAATGATGATAAAATAGGCAGAGTAATGGATAAGCTATACAAATATGGATTAACTGAATTATTCCTAATAATTGCCTTAGAGGTAGTAAAAAAATATGGAGTAGCAACCAAATCTTCCCATTTAGATTCAACCTCATTGCATTTGCATGGAGAGTATAATAATTGCCTAAATAATTTAAGAAAAGAATTGTTGGATATTTCAGAGCTATTGCATTGGGAGGTTTTCCCGACTTGAAGCAACTGGCGTATGTTTTTAAGGGATTCATTTTCTGAATAAACAAGGAGTTCATAGGATTCTGAACTTGAGAGAGGAACGTTGTCGAGTTTTCCAATTCCTACCTACAGATTGTCAACAGTATTATTTATTTTCTTACTTTTCAAATCTCTAATTCACTATTGCATAGTCTTGTATTTTCATAAGTGATTGGAAAATTAAAATTAAACATTGTTGTCTAACTAGCTTTTTTTACACAATAAAAAAGCTGGAACTTTGAGGTGCATAATTTATATTTTTATGGCTACTGTATTTTTAATAACTATAGTTCTCAATTGCCTGTAAATGTAGTTTACTTGTGCTATTTGTTGAAATGCAGAATGTGGGATAAATATCCATTCATTGCAGAAATAATACTAGAAGCCTTTCTGAAAGTAGATTCAAAATCCTTTTCTAATCCAGGCTTAATATACAAAATACAAAATCACTGCCTCAAGAATCATAATATTTTCCCGTAAAGACTATGTAAGCATTCAGCTATCAGCAGTAAGATTTTTCAGGCTAACGCCAAAAATACCTATTTGATAATTAACAAACTTCTCAAACATTCTCCCTCCTGACTCCTGAATCCTTACACAAAAGCGTAAAAGTTTCAGAACTACGGTCTCCTAAAACCCAGGCTATAACTCCGGAAATGTGCTTATTTACTACTGTCCATAACCAAATTTTGTTTTTTTTACCAATAAATGTTTCCAACTCATCAATTTGAGTAATTTCTGGTATTTCATCCTTCTCCGGCGTTTCAGGCAAAGTATTACCAACCTTTTTTACCCAATTAATTACAGTCTCCTATTATCTTTTAGCTCAGTTCCGTCAAGATAATCCTGGTTCTGGCATTGTTGATCTTAAGACTTACTGTCGTGGTTTTCGATATGTTCATGAAATGTTAAAAATGTTTCCGGAACAACCAGAGCCTATTTTATTAGGCCAGATTTTTGCCAAGCTTACCTCTCTCGGTCGTATTCACAATGCTTCTACATCTATTGAACCCTCGTAAATTGGCTAAGGTGTTGAATTTAATCAGAATAGACCTCTTGCAAAATTGTTTCTGTGGTATGATACAGAGTTTTAGATTTTATGTATTTTTAGTGTTCTTTGCGATCAGTAATTCAAACATAACCGTGTAACTCTAACTTTTAGCTAAAACCAATACAACCCCCCTCTATAATATAGAATGAATTCTGCAAGAGGTCAAATATATCCTCTAGCATATCAATAAGATATACAGCGAAAAGCTTGTATTTTTAACTGCTTAACTCTCATAAATTAAACTCCAATCAACTCAATTTCTTGAACAAATTATCTAGACCTCGTTAAAAACTCTTCCTCATACCTCTGCGTTTAAACACTCCTCAACTGAATCAGACCACGATCAAAACCCCGATTATAAGTATCAATACCACTTACCTCAATTCTATCTGCATACACCTCATAACCAGCAAAACTCAAATTACTCGTAGAATATTCAGTCCACACAGAACGACCAACAGAATGATTACCAGCACCGGCACCGCAAATTAAATAAGTCGTCCCATTAATAGAACGAGTACGTTCATAATGATGTTCATCGCCATTTATATATAAATGAACATTATATTTTTGAAACAAAGGAGTAAGAATCTTGATAAAATTTGGATTACTCCCATAAGCACCAGAAGCATAAATTGGATGATGACCAAATAAAACTTTCCAATCAGCTTTGCTTAAGCTTAATTCCTTCTCCAACCAAACTAACTGATTTTTCCAATCAGCATTACCATTAGTATCTAAACCAAAGAACTGCACATTATCTCGAATAAAGGTGTAATAACCTCCGGTCATATTCAAGCCAGGATAGTCAGTCAACTTGGGGAACAGCGTTATCAGTCCTAATATCGTGATTACCTAAACAAGCATGAAATTTCACACCTTTTTTCAGCAAAGGTTTATAAGGACGCTCAAAAACTGCATCTATCTTCTCAATTTCGCCGTTATTGTAAATGTTATCACCTCCTAAAATCACCAAATTGTAAGGATTTTTTTGGTAATAAGAATTCATTGACCAGGCTACAGCATACTGTCCTTTAGCACCAGTTCCTATATCAGCAACATAAACAAAACGCAATAATAAATCTTTTTTTGCTGGGTTAGCAGCTATTACTGGTTATAAACTATGATTCTCAAGATTTTGACGAAATAATTTCCACTCTATAAATCCTGTACCAATGGCGCTAAGACTACTTAAAAATAAAAATTGACGGCGTTTGAGTTTCATAGATGACTAAGTTTATTAAATGGTAAAATAGACAGTAAGATTCAGGATGTACTATCTGAATTTTTGATTCCTTAATCTGGGTGAAAGTTCCATGTCCAAAAATAATCAACCTTCTAAAAAACCAGATCGGAAAAATATACCAATTTGGAAGATGACAATTATCCAAGTTCTGAAAGGAACAATTGGGGTTTTAGAAAACACAGTCGTCAAACTGGAGACAGATACACCTGTTGGTAATGAGAAAAAACCTAATTTTTTGCAACGGGTGTTATCGAGTTGGGATGGATTTTTAAGGACATTTCGCTTGTTTTTACCGTCAAATGTTTCTAAGAATTTGTCAGATACTGTTTTGACAGGAATTCTCGCGGGAGTTGCTGTGGTGATAGTTGGGACAACAAAAATGGTGTTTATTTCTAAACCTGCTGAGGTAGCCACTCTTCCCCCAGTTAGGGAAGTTACCACACCAACACCAATACCAACTGTAGCTTTATTACCAGAACCAGAACCAACTCCTACACTAGAACCGGAAATAACTGCTACTCCAGAACCAACTCCTACACTACAACCTAAACTTGAACCTGAACCAATACCTACTCCAATTTTACAATTAACACCGGAACAAGCTTTAATTGCGGCTATTGAAAATCAATTAGCTGAAATTAGTGTTTCCTTAACCCGCAATGGAGAGGAAATCATTTCTACCAAGTTGATCAAATCTATTCAAGCCAATTTCCGTTCTAGCGATTTAACTGTTAAAATTGCCGATGATTGGTATGCTTTGGAGACGGATAAACAAAATCAATTAGCTGCTGATATTTTACAGCGTTCTCAAGAATTAGATTTCACTCATTTAGAAATTCTTGATTCCCACGCTAATTTAATAGCTCGCAATCCTGTTATTGGTAATAAAATGGTGATTTTTAAACGATGAAATTTGATAGTTCCTAAATTAGCTTCATAAAATAATATTTTAAAAGTTGTAGCTAAACCTCCTAAATCATTGGTAACAAGTTAAGCCTGAAAGTCTTTTTTCAAGAGGCTTTTGGAGAAATATGGAAGAAGAATTGGTCAGGACCTCTTTGAAGATCAGGAAACGGAGCGACAATTAACATAACATTTAGTTTTCGCTGTTGTTTGATAATACCTAAATCTGGATTCTGGAGGTCAGCAAAATACTTAACTTTCTTCTGTTGCCTTACTTTTTAATGACCCATCGTAAAATGATAAAGACGACGATAAATCATTTCTAATGAGATTTCATCAAAGGGCAGAGAAAGTTCATCCGCTACGGCACACCTAAATCTACTAAAACAATAGTATGTGGAGCAGGTCTAGCTGGGTTTCACTCGAAACAGTACTACCGAAAGGCTTGAGAATATCTGTACCTATACGAGCAAGTTAAAATTCGTCAAACTCGTCCATGCAGTCCTTGAGGTCTTGAAGCCCTGCCGGAATACTTTGCGGATCTTGGGAATTTAAATCTGCTTCAATTTCTTCTGGTAGCCGCCACATAGTTCATGTCTTTAAACTGATTGTCCTAATCTTAAATTCTTATTGTGGGCTGGGGTCAGATGGCCAGCCGGGCTGTGCCTTCGATGTAGCAACAGGATTCCATATATTTGGGTAATTGAACACACGCTTGTTCCACTCACTCAAAGCAGGCTGCATTTTATTAATCCAATTTTGCGCTCGATTAATGGAGCCATCAATTTCACTAAGGATAGTGGATTAAATACCCTGTAACTCTGGTTTAGGGCTGTAATTCCATTGGGGTAAGAATTCATCAAAAACAATCTTCAGATTTGACTTGAAGTCAAGAGCCACTTTTCGGCTGGTTTGATAGGTGTTATACAGAATAGTCGTCAAGAGTTTGAGTCGAGTTCGGGTGGTTGCCTTTGCCATGAGGACTTTTAGAGTCTGGACACTCTCAAAAATCAGCCCCTGATACAG